>ERZ795053.717-NODE-717-length-42234-cov-7.298703_pt1 | contig 42234 bp, 38 predicted proteins | sample MGYA00375137_ERZ795053 | MGnify/ENA primary metagenome ERZ795053 (study PRJEB30182, sample SAMN05720284) | activated sludge metagenome | isolation source: Anaerobic digester | place: Hong Kong | collected 2014-12-17 ... | reverse complement strand
TATTATCAGGTGGGATGTTATTTTATAAATGGAAATATGAGCTGCATCAGCTTACGTCGCAATGAAAACATGATTATTGATGAGGATTCAGAATTCATCTCGCATGTTTTAGTTTAATTTCTCATTAATGAAAAAACTCAAAAACAATACATACTTAGGCATTCAATATTTTGTAGAATTCTATGACTGCGATGTCGAAATACTTAACAATTCTGAGAGTATTCAAAAAATAATGTCCGAAGCTGCACTTAAAGCCAATTCAACTATAGTACAGCAGTTTTTTCACAATTTTAAACCCTATGGAGTTTCAGGTACCATCGTCATTGCGGAGAGCCACCTAAACATACATACCTGGCCTGAACACGGTTATGCAGCTGTCGATTTGTTTAGTTGTGGCCACGAAATAAAAGGAAAAGCCGCCATAAAGTATCTCAAAAAAGAACTCGGAAGTACGCATCACAGTATGAAAAAAAAGTACCGTGGACAACTTTTAAAAATCTACAAAAACGAAGGCTAATTAATTCAGCTTCAGTACGTAAGTTTCTAGATTTATATTTATCTCTTATGCGATATAGTCGTATTTTCGCAAAGAATCAGGGTGGTTTATGAAAGATTATATATTTGAATGGCAAAAGAATTTTAAAGAATCGGATGCTAAAATTGATTCAATACTTGATAAACATACGGAATTATCAAATGATGAATTGGATCAAATTGCCAAAAGAGAAACCAAAATCGCATACGAAAAAATCAATTGCCTCGACTGTGCTAATTGCTGTAAATCAGCACCAACCAACCTAGAACCGCATGAAATAAAAAAAATAGCCAGTTATCTCGGAATTAGCAAAAAGAATTTCGAATCACAATATCTAATCAATGACTTCGATGGTCAGCAAATTCTTAATAAAATTCCTTGCCCATTTTTGAACGATGATAATACTTGTAAAATATACGAGGTAAGACCGCAGACTTGTAGTTCTTATCCTCACACTGATAAAAAGGGATTTAGAAAATTGGGAAATTATCATAAAAAGAATCTTTCCTTTTGTCCGATAACCTACTTTGTTGTCAGCGAAATGTTTAAAAAAATAAAATCTGTCTAAAATGATCTATGAGTTTAAGGGGTTTATACCCGTCATTCACGAAAGTGCATTTGTGCATCCACAAGCAATTATTACAGGAAATGTGACCGTTGGCAAAAACGTTTATATCGGTCCCGGTGCTGCCATTCGAGGCGATTGGGGAGAAATCATCATCAAAAATGGATGCAATGTTCAGGAAAATTGTACCATCCACATGTTTCCGGGTACAACGGTCATTTTGGAAGAAAATGCCCATATCGGACATGGAGCAATTGTTCACGGTGCCCACATTGGCTATAATGTGATGATAGGCATGAATGCTGTCATCATGGATGACGTACATGTCGGAGATGGCAGCATAATCGGAGCTTTGAGTTTCATCAAAGCTGGTGAAAACATTCCTCAACGAAGCATCTATGCTGGAAATCCGGCTAAATTCATAAAGGAAGTCAGTGACGAAATGCTAGCCTGGAAAACCAAAGGCACACTTCTATACCAAACTCTCCCAGGTGAATGTAAAGCGTCATTGAGGGAAGTGAAAGCATTAACTAAACCTCCAACAGAAAAACCAAGTCAGGACAAATTATTCGAAACATGGAATGCGATAAAAAATTCTTAAGCTTAGGGCCGTGATATGTCCACGAGCTTTTGCCAGATAATTTCGGCACTTTGATTCCAATCGAATCTTTCCAAATTTTGAAATCCTCGGGCAACTAAATGTTCTGACAATTGCCGATTGCTTACAATTCGACACATCGCTTCCCCGATTTCCACAGGTTCCATGGGGTCGACTTCAAGTGCTGCAGTACCTGCAACCTCAGGCATAGAACTGACATTTGAACAAATGACCGGTACACCACAAGACATCCCTTCTAGTATAGGTATTCCAAAACCTTCGAAAACCGAGACATAAACCATGGCTTCTGCACCAGCGATGATTTCGGCAACCTCGGCTCCGACACTATTTAGATGAATAATGTCCATCGTATATTCGCTGTTCTTCATAGCAGCCGCAATTGCATCACTGTGCCATGCCAACCTACCGACCAGCACAAGTTTTGTATCCTTTCCAGAAGTATTTCTATACCATTCATAAGCTTTGATGAGATTTTCAATATTCTTCCGCGGATGTAGCGAACCCACATAGACAAAGTAGGGCTTGCCATTAGCATATCTGGCTCTGACCTCATGCCTTTCTGAAAGTGTAATTGGACTAAATTTTGACCTATCAACGGCATTATAAGCCACCGTGATTTTCTCACTATCTATCCCATATTGGTACATTATATCTTCCTTAGTCGTATTCGATACAGCGATGATATGATTCGCTCGACGGTGAAATTTTTCGAAATTCTTTCTGTAATATCGCAATGCCGAATTGGGAATATGATCCGGATAATGCCTATAAGCCAGGTCATGACTTACAAGCAGTGTAGGCACTTTAGATTTTAAGCTCAAATAGCTATCTCCGCTATAAAATACATCTACATTTTGTTTCTTTAGATACTGGTGAATCATCACTTCGAACCACAAATACCATAACCAAGGCAGCCTCGCAGGAGGAGGGAGAAGTACATTTTTTACATTTTCAGATTGTAACAAAACTGGCTCAAAAGGCCTATCGAAGAGTAAAATAAACTCGTGTTCAGGATGATTTTTTATCATCCGAATACTGGTCTCATAGACATAGCGACCAATCCCTTCTAACTTAGAATTGAACAAAAATCTGGCATTGATCGCAATTTTCATCGATTGATTGGCATTTGATAATTCAAAGTTACTCTTTTACATTAAACCAAAGTTCATCGTCAGCACCTGGTTCGCCATGATAGTTGACCGTAATTTCCGTACCGGCCTCAATATCCTCAATCGCATAAAACTCAATGGTATCACTCACAAAATCTAGAATAAAATTGGCATTTGGGTGTAATTTGTGATTGTATATTGAACCATACCCGAGGGCGATGGCCGCTTGATTCATCTCTTCACCCCACAAAAAATAATAATCATGCAACACTGTTTTATGAATGATAGGCAACTCGGCCTTGGGGATGATGATAAGGTGACAAACCTCTATCACTTCCCCTTTTTTTATATCTTCCATTGTATACACTCCTTTGCCTCTATCCTCCGTGTGGGCAACAAACAAAGAAGAAATTTTACTCATCATGGATTTACTTTTTTCTAATTAAATAAACACCTAAAATGATGACAAGCATAGAAATTACATGGTTTAACCCCAATATTTCACCATCAAAATATCCCCACATCAATGCAACTATTGGAATAAGGTACGCCACCGAACTCGCAAATACCGCATCGGTTTTTTTAACCAATTGAAAGAATACAATGCTCGACAAAAACGTCCCAAATATCGTCAATACACTTACCGCTTCTAGGGATTTTATAAAATAGGGATTTTCCATCGCCGTACTAAAATCACTAAAAAAAAGAATGTAAGTCCATGCAAAAAACCCTATGAAGACAAATGAATAGGAGGAAACAACCAATGCACTGATATCCTTCAAATATTTGTTGATAATATTCACACTAAAACCATAACACATGGTACCTATCACAATTAATCCGGCATATGGCAACTGGGATGAATCATTGGAAATATTATCATTATACACCAATGAAACGGCTCCCAAAAACCCAATTAGCACCCCGGCAAACTTAATTTTGTCAAAAGGCATTGCAAAAAATAACAACCCGATGATGAAAGTAAATATCGGTGTCAAGCTATTGAGAATACCAGAAATCGAGGAGTTGATTTTCGTTTGGGCAAAGGCATAAAGTATAGCTGGAATACCACTTCCCAATACCCCTACGAGTGCAATTTTATCCCATCTCGACCAATCGACTTTCTTGCGAGTATAAAGCGCAATCGGTAAAAAACACAGCGATGCCAAGGCTATGCGAATACCGGCCAGTTGCGGTGAACTCAATGCTACTAGGGACTTTTTCATCAAAATGAAGGAACTACCCCAAACCAAGCTTAGTAGGAGCAAGGATAACCAGGATTGTACAGAAACTGAATCGTTGTATGACTTACTATTCATTATTGATAGTATGAAGCATATTTGACATAAGCATCAGCCGTTCTTTGTATATAAAATTCTTGCTGTTCCTGATTTATGGCTTTAATTTTTCGTGCCGGGACACCCGCATAGATATACCCAGACTCTAGATGCATACCTTGTGTCACTACCGAGCCAGCCCCCACTATAACATTGCTTTCTATGATGGCATCATCTATCACAATGGCACCCATGCCTATCAATACGTTTTGCTTGATATGGCATCCGTGAATAATAGCACGATGCCCAATAGAAACATTGTCTTCTAGGATGGTGTCTCCTCTTCCGATTGTGCCATGAATAACAGCGCCATCCTGTATATTGACTTTATTGCCAATGATAATGTTATTCACATCACCTCTGATGACAACTTGAAACCAAACACTACAATCATCACCCATAACGATACTCCCTGTCAAAGTGGCATTATTGGCAATAAAAACATTTTTGCCAAATTTCGGTGTCACTCCATTCACTGTAATAATGTTACCTTGCAATTTATCCTTTTTTGAATCGGTGTAAAATTAAATATTCACAGCTGATTCACTCCATTTATCCCTTGATAATTTCATCCACTGCATAAAGCCGACAATGGATAAAACAGAATAAATAATCATGAGTAACGTGAAAAATGGGGCTTGCTTTACGTAGTAGAGGTAGATATAAATGAGGTTGCAAATGAAAAAGTATATCCAGTTGTCTATTTTTCTATAGATAAGCATAAAAGTTGCCAAAATGGAAAAGACTGTGGTAAATGAATCAAGCCAAATATAATCTGAATCCGTAAACATTCTAATCAAATAGACCGAAATAATCATGCCTAAAATTCCCAAAATAATGGCGAGAATATTATCCTTTATTCCAAGATGTGTTATCTCCAGGGGTGGTTTATCTTTCCGATTCCAACTCTGTAATCCCCATAATGCCATCACAACATAAAATCCTTGTAATATGGCGTCAAACTTATAATTGTAGTATATAATATCGGCATAAGCCCACAAGCTGCACGAAGCCAATGCAAAATAAAAGCCTGTGGCACTATTTCTGATGGAATAGTAAACGTAAATGAGGCCGAATAGTACGGCAAAGATTTCTACCGGATTCACTCGATAATAACCGCCTTGAATCTTGCTTCTACGACGATCGGATCGGTATTGGCGATGATATCAATGATTTTTTCGGTCTCGCCTGCTTGCTGAAATGTTGTGTCATAAGTCGCTGTGATAATTCCTGATTCACCCGGTTTGACCGGATCTGTTGGCCAGACGACTTCCGTACATTTACAGGATGAAACAAGTTCTATTAACAAATCTGCATCTCCTGAATTTACGAATTTGAACTCAAAAGGGACTTTGGCACCTCTTTTAATCACACCTAAATCTTGCATATTATTTTCAAATGAAATAACAGGTTTTGGCTTTAGTCCAAAGGCATTTTTGCTACCCTGATAATCTTCATCTACCGGAGTCACTCCTTTAAATATTTCCCTTTTGATTTCAATAGTTTTAGGACCGGCTATGATTTTAAACTCTGTACGTCTATTCAATCGGTGTTCCTCTTCAGAGCATCTAACCCCATTTTTACATTGGTTAAGAATCACGGATTCACCATATCCAACCGCTTGTATTCTATTGGCATCAACCCCTTCGTTGACTAGCCATTTCTTTGCACTATCTGCCCTTCTTTGAGATAATTTCTTATTGTATGGTGACTCACCGCGACTATCTGTATGAGAACTCAACTCAATAACCATGTCAGGATATTCCTTCATTAGGTCATACAGCGTCGACAAATCTCGTTCGGCATCAGGTAATATTTTTGCGTCGTCAAAGTCATAATAAATATTATTAAGTCTGATAGGTTGATTGATAGTGACTATCTCTGTGGCAGGTTCTTTTGGTTTTGATTTTAATTTTACAGACTTTTTAATGCTATAATCATCGATAATCCCCAAAGTATTGAAGGTAATGGTATCAGAGTAGTAATCCGGATGTGAGACTATAGCTTGATATTTTCTATCACTATCCAATAAAAACTGAATTTTATTACTCGCCACGCCGGTTTTGTTGTCAGATTTACCAGCGGTCTTATCCATTAGTTCAACGGTAGCACCAATAATTTCGTCATTGTTGTCATTGTCATAAACAAGCGTATTCAAGTCAATGACCAAATCTCTCAAGACTAAAGAATAAATGTCATCACAGCAATAAATACTTTTCATTTTTTTCTTGTCTTTATCTGGTCTATTTGACACCAAATAACCTCTTCTACCAGTTTCATCAAATCTCAAAAACATGTCATCAGCAGACGAATTGTAATTGAATCCCATGTTCGACAAACCTTCGAATTCTCGTCCATTCCATACCGCATAGAAAATGTCATATCCTCCCATACCAGGTAATCCATCCGTACTAAAATACAAGGTTCCATCCTTATAATAAGGAGATATTTCATTTCCAGCAGTATTAATACTCGTACCTAGATTTATAGGTTGCGAATATTCATTTCCATTAATTGTAGAATAATATAAGTCAAACTTTCCATGTCCTCCGGCCATATCAGAAGAGAAAAATAAAACTTTACGTCCATATAACTCTCCCTCGAATGGATGCTTAGAAATAAAGTCTCCATTTACTGCTGCGATTTCATGGGCAGGACCCCATTCTGTTCCAGTTTTGATGGATTCATATATTTTAGAACTGGCAAGTTCATTGTTGTCTAGTTTTGCTCTTGTAAAATACATCTTGTTACCATCTCGAGAAAAACTGACCCCTCCGGTATTAAAGCCTTTTCTATTGATGACGTCATCCAGTGGATTAATGTCTTTGTAAACTCCCTCTTTGTCCCGTTTAGCCACATATATCTTGGCATCGATATCCCCTTCATCCCCGTCAAGTACTATGGCTCTTTTTTGATTAAATGAGGCAAAATACAAGCTTCCATCGGCATAAGGTGCTGGTGATGATTCCGCACTACTAGAGTTTATTTCTGGGCTTTCAAAAGTCACGACTGCCTCGATGTTTTCAGGATAAACACTCATCAGGTTGATTCCTTCCAATTCTCTTTTGGCAATTCCTATTAATGTGTCACTGGTGGCAGTTTCTAAAAATTTGTTCAATTCTGTCCGAGCTTCACGATATTTTCCTTGATACTTGAGAGCTTTGGCATAGTCTAGTCTCAAGTCGCCGTAATTGTTGTTCTTATCTTTTCTAAGCAATTGGTCATACCTTCTTTCTGCCGTTTCATAATGTCGAAGCAACATGGCCAAATCACCCGAATAGACCAATAAGTCTAAATCTCTAGTTTCCTTATAGGCTTCCGAGTAGATATCAACGGCATTTTGATAATCATAAGTATCTGCTGCCTCTTCAGCCGCCATCATTTTTGCTTCGTAGGTCACCTTTCCTTTGGGTTGGGCAATGACTTGATTCAAGGAAACTAACAAGCCTAATATGAAGAAAATTTTTTTCATCTTTTAAGTTTTATTATCTGGTTGGTCTATAAATAATTATGTTTTTATCAATCTAAAAAACCTACAGTCTAGGACAATAAATAATTGGGTCAGGATTTGGAATTTTACTTCTTACCCATACGTATTGAACTCCTAGTTCGAAAGCATTTTGAAAACCCGGTGCATTTGCCACCCCATTTATAGGTATATCAAACGCTAATCTTGCAGTGATAGTTTTAAAGTCGACTCCCATCAAAACCTGTGGTGAAAGCGTCCCGGTTCGCAAGCCTAGACCACCATTGAGCCAATACTCGCTTTCTGGTTTGATTTTGAATCCCAGAAGTGCATGAGTAGAAACTTCAAATCCTTCACTTGTACTCTGAACGAGTAAAGCGGGTTGAATCTTATATTTTTTGTTCATCATTCCTTTATAACTTACAAGTCCGGTAAGCCTCATGGGCTGGTCGTAATCAGTCTGAGTCCTCAAGCTGGTATTATTTTTAAAAACATGAGCCGAGGAGAGACCAATAGAAAATTCTCCAGACTTACTGCGACTAATAAAGTTAACACCGAAAATCCAATCGCTGGGGGAATTTTGTGCCAATGGCTTGTCCACACCTGTTGAAGAAGTACCGCTGGAAGTTAAACTATTAAAATCTTTACTGCTGCCTGTAGCGAGAAATTCAGGATCCACAACGGCTCCGCTAGGTGACTGTAATTTTCGAGTAGAGGCTATGTATTGACCACCAAATGACAAAATCTTCGTGATTTTTTTATCCAAAGAAAGATGAAAAGCTAAGCTCATTTTAAATTGATTGGTATTCAAATTTAAGAGTCCATTTCCTATCTCATCATTCGGAAAAAGTGTAATCATTTGATCACTAGAAATTCTGGCTTTTTGTTTGTCATTGACCATCGATATTCCTGCACCTATCCAATGTCTATTCTTAATCATAAATGGAATGGGAGCATCTACTGTAGGGTCATACGTCTGATACCCTCCCAATGAACCCAACCACTGACCTCGGAAATTACCTCCAACACGGAGTGTACCTTCAAAAGCTCCGGATAAGGCAGGATTAAATGTCACAGGTGAAAGCGTAAAATTAGTAAAATGAATGTCCTGTGCCGATAAATTCATCGTACCAAAAAACAGAACACTTAAAAATAATTTGTTTAAAAACTTCATATCGAAAATTTCTCGTCAATCACAAAAATGAAAAAAATATATGAAATTGACTTATTCGACCCTTGTTTTCTTTTGAATGATTGCGTTAATGTTTTGTTAGAATGGGTAAAAATTCACTTTTAGAATTCCTGACTTCACGCAACCTCCCGATTTTCAATCGATTACAATCTCTCAAATATCCCGGCGATTCCCTGACCACCACCCACACAGGCGGTTACCATTCCATACTTTTTATCTCTTTGTTTCAATTCTTCCAATATCTGAATTGATAGCTTTGCCCCGGTACATCCCAGTGGGTGACCTAAAGCAATGGCACCGCCATTTACATTTACAATATCAGGATTGAGGCCAGCCTCCTTGATGACAGCAAGTGACTGAGTAGCAAACGCTTCATTGAGCTCAATCAAATCAATATCATCCAATTTCAATCCTGCCACTTTCAACGCTTTTGGTATGGCTACGCATGGACCAATGCCCATATAAAGAGGATCAACCCCGCCGACAGAACAGGAAACAAGTCTGGCTATGGGCTCAAGATTGAGAGATTTGACCATATTTTCTGACATGACGATGACAAATGCAGCGCCGTCTGAGGTCTGTGATGAATTACCTGCCGTTACAACACCGCCCATCTTAAATACGGGAGACAATTTCGCCAAAGATTCTAGCGACGTATCATTTCTAACTCCCTCATCCGTATCTACTAGGTGGCTGCTTACCACCCTTTGATTATTTAAAACGGTAACGTCCTCCACTTCTATGGGATGAATCTGTGACTTAAATCTGCCTTCTTGTATAGCCCTTGCAGCCAAAGTGTGTGATCTCAAGGAAAAAATGTCTGCTTCTTCTCTTGTTACGTTATATTTTTTAGCTACCGCTTCTGCCGTTGCACCCATACTCACGTGGTAGTTAATATTTTGACTTACGGCTTCATACGACGGCGCCATTTTGTACCCCGCCATGGGAATCATACTCATGGATTCAGTTCCACCGGCGATGTAACACTCACCTAGTCCGGCATTGATTTTTGCGGCAGCGATAGTAATGGTTTCAAGACCTGAAGCACAATATCTGTTGACAGTCATGCCTGCCACACTTTTGCCTAAGGCTCTACTGGAAATATTTCTTCCAATCTGCAATCCTTGCTCACCTTCGGGATTTGCACATCCCACAATGACATCGTCCACTTGATGTGGATCAAGATTGGGTACTTTTTGCATTAAAGCTTGTATTATCCTAACCGCCAAATCATCTGACCTGAAATTTCTGAATCCTCCTTTTTTAGCTTTGGCAACTGCAGACCGCATACCTGCCACTATATATGCATTCATTCTACTCTTCTTTATTAATTTCTTAAAGGCTTGTTATTCATCAACATGTATTGAATCCGTTCGAGGGTTTTGGATTCACCCAACAATTCTAAAAAGGCCTCACGTTCAATATCTAATAAGTACTGTTCGCTTACCTGCTGCTCACCGGTAAGGTCACCTCCGCATAAAACATAGGCTATTTTTCGGGCAATTTTTACATCATATTCACTCATGTATTTGCCTAGATAAAACTCATTAATCGCCGTGTACAGAGCCGCAAGACCGCCTCTACCCAAGACCGTCACTTCTGGAGAGATAGGGGCTACATAGGATTCACTTAATTCCAATATTTTTTGCTTTCCGTGTTGTAATGACCTTTCCGTGTTGATTTCGACCGAATCTCTATCCGTTTTTAAATAACCCAAATTATAGGCTTCATAAGCAGAAGTAGCCACTGAAGCTGTAGCAATTACTCTTAATTTTTCCATCAAAGTAGGGATTTTGGTATCTCCTTCAAAATAGCTTTCTGAGGCTCTAAGGGCAAATTCTTTAGTCCCTCCACCGCCGGGTATCAGTCCAACTCCCACTTCCACCAGTCCGATGTAAGACTCTGCCGAGGCCACTGCCGCATCCGTGTGCATTAGCATTTCACAACCTCCGCCAAAAGCATATCCCTGCGTTACTGTGACCACAGGAACACTGGCATAACGCATTCGCATATTGATGTCTTGGAATCCCTTGACCATTTCTTCCAATTTCTTAAAATCCTTTTGCATGGCAATCATTCCGACAGCCATGAGGTTGGCTCCTACGGTAAAGTTTTTGGCATTGTTGCCTATCATCACCCCTTTCCAATTTCCGTTTTCTGCTATATCTAATGCTTCTGCAACTCCCATGCCTATACCCTCTCCTATGGCATTACTTTTAGATGTAAATTCCAAATCTAACACCCCATCGCCTACATCGTGTAGCACACATTCAGAATTTTTATAGATAGGCTGTTTGTGACGGATATTATTTAAATTGAGCTTATCTGCCGAACCAGGAATGATCTCATAATCACCATTAATAATATTATAGTATTTTTTCACTCCATCTTCTGATTTATAAAAATGATTGCACCCACTTTCACGCATTTTATATATCCAATCGGGAAGTTTTTCAACTTGTGATTCACACAATTTAATGCCCTCTTCAAGTCCAAAAAAGTCCCAAAACTCAAATGGGCCAACTTCCCAAGCATATCCCGCTCTCATGGCATCATCAATAGAATAAATATTGTCAGAAATACCGGGAATTCTATTGGCAGAATAGGCCATTATCCCCGCCACTAATTCCTTTATAAACTGACCTCCTTTGTCTTCTTCTTGAATAATGTTTTTTACCCGTTTTGCTAGTATCTCAACTTTTTTGGCATTCGCCAATGAAATTAATGTCGGTTTCTTAAATGGTCGGTATTCTTTAGTGTCCAAGTCAAGTGATAAAATCACCGTACGTCCATTAGCATCCTTTTCGTTTGTCTTTTTATAATATCCTTGCCCGGATTTATTACCTAAATATTTATTGTCAACTAAAAATTTCATGTGTTCTGGAAATCCCTCCTTAGCACGAACTTGCACATATTCATCTTCTGGGCAATTCTGTATGACTCCCATGGTCACCTTCATACTCGTGTCAATCCCAACTAAGTCTAATAGCCTGAAACTTCCAGTACTAGGCCATCCCATAGGACTCTTTGTCAATGAATCAGCCTCTTCAATGGTCAAATGGTATTTTTCTGTCAACTCAAGCACCTTACTTCCTGAATAAAATCCAATTCTATTGGCAATAAATGCCGGAGTGTCTTTACATTTTACCGTTTTCTTACCTAGATATCGGTCTCCATAATCCATCAAAAATTCGATTAACTCTTGATTGGTACTTGAATGTGGAATAATCTCAAGCAATGCCATATATCTCGCTGGGTTAAAAAAATGTGTTCCACAGAAATTTTCCTTAAAATCGGCACTTCTACCTTCTACCAACATCTCGATAGGTATGCCACTCGTATTGGATGTGATTAAAGTACCATTAGTTCGATATCGCTCTACTTTTTCAAATAATGATTTTTTTATCACCAGATTCTCTACGATGACTTCTATCACCCAGTCGCAATCAGAAATTTTATGCAAGTCGTCTTCAAAGTTACCTAGCTGAATACGTGACACGAATTTTGCTTCATAGAGGGGTGCCGGTTTTGATTTTATGGCAGTTTTCAATGCATTTTCCACGATTTGGTTACGGTGCTTAGAAACCATATTTCCTTTTTCATCTCGAGGTACAATATCTAGTAATAACACACTCAAGCCCGCATTGGCAAGTTGGCAAGCAATGCCCGAACCCATGACTCCAGACCCGAGTACAGCCACTTTTTTTATTCGACGAAACATAAAATTATTTAATCTTTATCTGCCCTAAAGATAGTATAAATTTATTCTAAAATTAAACTTTGAGTATAGTTTTTGCATATAAAAAGAAGATATGTCTGATTTTAATCCAAATTAGTATGGATAAAATTAACTGTTCAGCTCGGTCTACATGTTTTTGACGACAGTACTTTGTTGAGAAAAATATTCAAAAGCTCAAATATTCATTAGTTTTGCATTACATTTGAGACGATGGTAAAGCATATTCTGACATTGATGTTTTTATTCATACTGTTCACTGATGTGAATGGTCAAATTACACTGCAACCGAAACAACAAAACTTTGAGTACAAAGGCATTATCTATAGGAAGGAGGTGTATATGGATTTTTGTCTTTCAACCAATGGGGCTTCACTTGGGTTAAATTTCGCTAAAATTGGGGCATTTCAATCTACTAAATATTACCATTATGAAATTGCCACTCTCAGTGATCCCCGAGAAAAAAGCCAAAACAAAAATTTAGCCGTCAGTTACAATGATATTTCCAGTTCATTCAAATTCGGAAAACAAAATCATGTCATTATGTTAAGAGCTGGAGTGGGGAAAAAGAAATTTCTATCGGATAAAGCAAAACGAAAAGGTATAGCCATCGGGTATGATATGGAAATTGGCCCTACATTGGCTGTTCTGATTCCATATTATCTAGATTTGATTTACACCGAAACTCAAGGCGGCGTGACCAATCTAACGATCAAAACTGAAAAATATAATAGCGATAATGCCGATACTTTCTTAGATTATGACCGAATTTATGGTGGTACCGGATATTTTACAGGCTTCGGCGAGGCTTCTGTACAACCGGGTATTCAAGGTAAACTTGGATTATTATTTTCTCTAGGACAATACGACAAAACCATCAAAGCACTCGAAGTTGGTCTCATGGCAGATGTCTTTTTTAAGAAAATTCCCATCATGGTAGAAACTGATAACGTGAAAAACAAGCCCTATTTTTTAAACTTTTACCTGACTTTTCAATTTGGAAAAAGAAAGATTTAATTAGATGGTTGAATTACCAATAGCCAATACCGAAGCAAAAAGAAACCGCAAACCCGACTGGTTGCGAGTGAAACTACCCGTAGGCCAAGAGTACAAAAAGGTAAGAAGCCTCGTAGATGAGTACAAATTGCACACTATATGCCAAAGTGGAAATTGTCCGAATATGGGGGAATGCTGGGGTGCCGGTACCGCAACCTTTATGATACTCGGTAATGTATGTACAAGAAGTTGCTCTTTCTGTGCTGTGAAAACAGGGAGACCACCAGAATATGATGCTGATGAGCCCCAAAGAGTGGCCGAAGCCATCAAGCTCATGCAAGTTAAGCATGCAGTTATCACCTCCGTAAATCGGGACGAACTGAAAGATAGAGGTGCGGAAATATGGTATCAAACAGTGGTGCTAACAAAAGAATATTCACCCTCGACAACGATAGAAACTCTGATCCCCGATGTCAAATCAAACTGGGATGCCCTCTTTCGAATGGTAGAAGGCGGTCAAGAAGTAGTCTCTCACAATATGGAAACGGTGAAAGAACTTTACCGAAAAGTACGACCCCAAGCTAAATACGAAAGATCTCTCGAACAAATTAAAAGAACCAAAGAATTAGGTAAAAGAACCAAAACAGGCATCATGGTAGGCCTTGGAGAAACGAAAGATCAAATGATTGAAGCCATGGAAGATCTGGCAAATAACGGCTGCGATGTTCTGACCATTGGACAGTACTTACAACCCACCAAGATGCATCTTGCCGTAGAGGAATTCGTCCATCCTGACACTTTTGCAGAATACAAAGAAATAGGCATGAACATGGGTTTTGATTTCGTCGAGAGTGGCCCATTAGTAAGGAGTAGCTACCACGCAGAGAGACATTTGTAAGGTAGTTTTCTGCATATTCATCACAGTCCTCTCATCGTCATATTCTAAGCCATCAAAGAATAGGTTAATTCATGCAATTTTTTAGGAAGAGTTCTTTTCTCATTTTGCAAAGTTTTTTAGACACTTTGCTTTGTACAGACTGGTTATGATCACCTGCATTCCATACCGGAATAAAACTCTAGTACTAAAGAAAATCTAATTTTAAACAATTTGAACTTAACGAGCCTTCCCTTTGCTACTAACCTTTCCATTTGTCTATTAAAAATGAATTGTCTTCCTTCTCGTTAAATAATTTCTCAAATTGCTGCACTGCATCGGCAGTGGCTCCACCTTTTTGTAATCCTGCTTTGAATAGATTAAGATATTGGAGCTTCACCAATGCATTTTTTACATTAAAATATCGAGATGCCAGCTGTGTCAACATCGTGGCTGCAATATTATCGTTGGTATTCTTTAGATAAGCAGTCATATACTTAAAATAAGTTGGTATCTTAAAATTGTCAATCATCTTAATATTATCCAAATAAAAACCGGACAAATCAGAGGAACCGTCATTAGAAAGGATGTCTGCCATAGTCAATAACATCTTGCCATCCATCACATTGTGGAGGCCTTTTACCGACTCAATTGTGAGTGGTAGATTGATCTGTCGCAATTTTAAAATGGCAGCCGCTTTTACTAAATAAGAATTATCATGACCGATATATTGAGCCAATGTTTTTTCAAGAATGGCGTCTGGTTTTGGCTGAATTCTATCTATAGCTGCGGCTCTTACTCTAGAGTCTGGATCATTTTTAATGATAGAATTTATCTGTTCGTTAAACTTGCCAAGCTTGTCATCAGGGATCTGTTCTATGGCCTCTCTACGGAAGGTGTAATATGGCTCCTTCAATGCTTGCTCGAGAAGTCCATCACTTAGGTACGCTGATTCAATTTTTGAAAATGCCTGAATCCTCTGTATATAGGCATCCCCATACTTATATATGGCCAATAATTCTTCATTGGAATAGACATGATTTACATACATAAGCAAATCGGCCGTTGCGTCAGGAATGATGGCCACAGGCCTTTCTTTGACATTTACATCCATATTAAATTCTCTATCCATCATGTCCACATCATAGTAATCTTTTGACCCGTCAGCATAGATAAGCAGTACGCTTAAAGGAAGGTTGTAAACTGCGAGATTGTGTTCGATATCCTGAGTTTGAGAAAACTGGATATTTAAAATTTTGCCGTCAGGATTATAACTGTCAGAAAATTCCAAAACGGGATGCCCTTCAGATAAAAACCATTGGTCAAAAAATGGGCTCATATCAAAACCAGTCACATCTTCAAATGCCATGCGAAGTTCGGCGACCTCCACATCGCTGTAGGCATTGTCCACCAGATACTTGTGTAATGCGGCAAAGAAGGCATCATCGCCTACTAGACTTCTGAGCATGTGCAAGATAAGCCCACCCTTGTTGTAACTGTGTGCATCAAACATCTTTTCTCTATCGCTGTAATGATAGTCTATCAGTGGGTGAGTTCCTGTCGCTTGAGCACTATAGAGATATCCGTAAAATTCCGAATATCGGTGGTCTTCGGCTGCTTCATATCCATATTTATGTTCTGCCCATAAGTATTCAGAATAATTGGCAAAACCCTCGTTCAGTGTGAGATTGGACCAACTCTCGCAGGTCACCAAATCCCCAAACCAGTGATGAAACATCTCATGAGCGACAATGTCGTCATTGTTGTTATCTGCAAGTGCATATTTATCTTTTTGTATAAAATCGCCAAATACTACGGCAGTGGTATTCTCCATAGCACCAGAAACGAAATCTTTAACTACGATCTGACTAAACTTGTCCCACGGATACGGATAATCCAATAATTCTGAGAAAAAACTGAGCATTTCAGGGGTATTGTTAAAAATATCCTTGGCATAATCCTCATAGTTTTTATCGACATAATAATCTAATTTGATGTTATTCCAGGACTCTGATTGACGTCCAAAATCACCGACGGCTATCATCATCAAATATGGGGCATGAGGCTTGGTCTGTACCCATCTATCCGTCCTTGTGCCATTGCCATTGTCAACACTCGACACCATCAATCCATTGCTCAATGTTTGATATTTTTTGTCCACTGTGATTCTGATATCTTGTGTTGTTTTTTGATTGGGTCGATCTATTGTGGGTACCCATTTTGAGTTATTTTCTGTTTCCCCTTGCGTCCACAACTGTGTTGGTTTATCGGGATCCGATCCATCGGGATTAATAAAGAATAATCCCTTATCAGAAGTAATCGCCGCACTTCCTCCGGTCACACTGGGTGTCGCCACATAATCCAAAATGACTTTCAATGTATCCTTTCTCGAATAAGATTTGCCTAGGTCAATGTAAATTTGATTACCGTCATATTCGTATTTCAATTCTCGACCATCTGAGCCTGACACAGATTTGAATTCAAAATTTTCGGCATCTAGCACACAAATATCCTGCTCAAAAAAGTAGGGAACGAGTGTCAGGGTCGCTTTACCGATGACCATTTGATTCTGCCAATTGAATGATACCTCGAGATCAGTATTTATTAATTTAAATTCCTTGGTTGCACTTGCCCGATAAGGGGTAGTATCTACCGGCTCGATGACATCATTAGAATTGACAACCAATGTGTCAAAGAACTCATATTCCATCTCTTGTTCTTCCGCATGGGACGTCAAATCTTTTGTTTTGGAGCAAGACGTCATTATAACAATGGCAACTATAATGGCTATGTATTTATTCATTCTTCTAAAATTTTGTCAAGTATTTTCTTTAATCATTTAAAGTCCAAATTAGTGCTTTTTCTTTGGTTGCTCTGAAAATGGTATTATGCTTTTCGTTTGGTTCGTCCGAATATTTCCACCATAATGTTGATGGTGCATTATTTTTTAGACTTTTTTCCACACTTTGCGTAAATTTTGATATATCCCCCGCACTTGAACCTGCAAACCATAACTTTATCCTTTGCTCAGGAAATTCATGTAAAAGTGAATCCGCATTTTTTGTGAGATTGTGATCATTCCACCATAATGAAGGATCCATAGCAATGTAAAAATTAAAAGTATTTGGGTTCAAAAAAAATGTTTCCATTACGAAAAGTCCGGCCAAGGACTCACCTATAATTCCCTTTTTATTAGATATTCTATATTTTTTAGAAATTTCAGGCATTAACTCTTCAGAAATGAATGCTCTAAAATCTTTGGCACCATCAGTCATCGGACAAAATTGCCTATCATATTCAGCCTCTGAAAATCCTGTTAAATCCCGTCCTCTTTCTGTATTCTCAATACCTACCAAAATAAATGGTGGTATTTTATTTTCTAAGATTAGTTTCTCTAATGTGTTCGCAATGTGAGGGAAGTCTTCTTTTATTCCACCATCTGGCATATATAACACAGGAAAACTATCTAGTGATTCTTGATAATTAGTTGGAGTCCAGATGTTAATGACACGGTCTTCATTTACATATTTTGAAGGTATTGTTAAACTTTCATGTAGGGGAATTGGGTCATTATAGACCATCCCTTTCTCCTTACAGCTCATTATCAAAGAAATAATGGATAAAAAAAAGATTGCCTTATTCATTGCCAATTGTTTAATTTAAAAGTAAAAGTTCATCAATAGCAAAATCTTATTAATTGGATAGTTCCCTCGATTCCTGCCAGCTTGCTATTATCACACAATGTAGCTTAAAAATTGTTTCTCTTGATTTCATTAAACATAAATTAACAATTGGCAACAAGGATATCACTCCTTCATAGCGGAAAAACCAGATTTAAAGTTTAAATTTGAGATTTTACTAGTTATTAAACATTAAAAAATTTGCTGAATGAAGCAGGTGATTCTTACATTTTCGTGGTTATTTTTTGGACTTAATTTGTGGTCACAGGATTCTCTTGAATCTAAACTTTTTGATATGTGTGGAGTGAGATTTGAAAAAATAGCGACTGCTGATGGATTTGAGGCAAGCTATAAATTGATGATCAGACAAGATCTCGACCATAAGTATCCTGAAAAAGGACAATTTTACCAAAAGGTGTATCTAAACCATCGCAGCTTTGAGGCACCTACTGTACTCATCACGGAAGGGTACAATAGAAATACCAATAGAATCTACGAATTGAGTGATTTTTTGGAGGCCAATCAAGTCACCGTTGAACATCGTTTTTTTGGAGAATCTCTTCCCGATTCACTAGAATATAATTACCTAAATTTCTATCAGGAAACAGCCGATCTACACCATGTCAATGAATTGATGAAAACCATTTATAAAGATGATTTTATCGCCAGCGGCATATCCAAAGGTGGCACTACGACCATATTTTATCGATATTTCTATCCGGATGACGTGGATGTATCAATCCCTTACGTGGCACCGCTTAATCACGAACTGGAAGAAAAAAGAATTTATGAATTTCTGGATACCGTAGGCACTCAAGAATGTAGAGATCGGGTTTTTGCTTTTCAAAAAAGACTGCTAAAAAACCGGGATTACAACATTGATAGATTGAGATGGTATGCCAAAGGCGCCGGACTAGAATTTACATACATCTCCTTGGCAACGGCTTTTGAATATGCGGTATTGGAGTATCCATTCTCACTTTGGCAATGGGGGACGGAATGTGGCGATGTGCCAGATTTTGTGTCGGACAAGGACGATTTAGATCATCTCATCAAAGTATCAGGCATCGATTTTTTCTCAGATCGTAGCATGACAGATTTTGCCAGTCATTACTACCAATCAGGGACAGAGATGGGATATTATGGATACCAGACCGCAAAATTTAAAGGATTGCTGAAAGAATTACCGACCGACCATAATGCCTCAGCGGTCTTTATGCCAAATAAAATGGAAGCAAGTTGGAATGCAGATCTTACAAAAAAAGTGGCTGACTGGGTCAAACGCAACGGAAACGAATTTATATTTATCAACGGTCTTAACGACACATGGTCCGCTACAAGAGTGCCTGTTTACAATAATCTAGATGCTCTGTGGTTTAATATGGCGGGTCAGAGCCATGGTACCGCCAGAATTGCGAATATGACCGATGACGAAAAAACACGGCTAAAGGCCAAAGTTCAAGAATGGTTGGAGAGGTGATTTTCCAAAATGATATGGCTTCATCTTTTACTAATTCTCAGATGTTTGAAATTTTAGATGAAGGTACAACTACACCTACTATATTTTGGACACGATTGACTACCAGTTCATCTCCAACAGTTACATCACAAGTATCAACCCTATTTAGCAGTTATTAAAATTAAGAATTTGCAGGAGCTATTTAAATAGCTCCTTTTTAAAATTTAAAAAAATAAATGAAACCAATTATAAAAATCTTAACTCCGTTTTTAATTACAGTCTGCATACAATGTTGTATTCAAGACACATCCCACTGTCCACATACTTTTACATTACCAGTTAGCATTATTCCTGCACAAGAAGTATATAGTTTAGGAGACACAATAAATATTATATCTGAATTCAATGATCAAGTATCGGCATTGACTATTGAGAAAAAAGAGGCTGGAACATTTGATATGCATGGAATTAAATGGAAGCCAGCAATCAGCTATTACAAGTTAGATACATTAATTCCAAATAGAGATGACCATATCTCTGATTTTAGCAATTTCGCTGAGGTAGAATTATTACTTGGAGATTTACAAATTCATAGATTCAGCTCGCGATTTGAACAAGTATATGGAGAATATCAAGAACAAGACCATATATTTAAGTTCTCGTTAAATATTATTCCTAAAAGAAAAGGATTGTATTTTATTGAATTTTCTAGTGATAACGGTGTTGTTAATATATTTCAAGATTTTCCTGGAGCATGTGATAGAGAGCTTTTCTATGTTAACTTCGATACAAATGAAGGGGCAGAAAATAATTATCACTTGATATTTGAGTCTCCCGACACATACTGGAATAATATAGAAGGTAGTGGTATTAATAGATATGGTTTTAAATTTAAAGAGCAAGGAGGGTATTGTTTTAGGGTTGAATAGCATACTTACTCCTTACTATTTTTATAAAAGATTTCTAGGTTTTTGGTTTAGTCGATTTGAGAATCTCAATTGGTTAAGATTGTGTATTCATTTTATTTTAACCCTCTTTTCTATGTATCAATACTTCATAAGCTGCCATTATTTTTTCACCTTTGTGCGATAAGAAGAAATGTGACATTATGCAGTACCTTTCATTAGAACACGTATCAAAATCATACGGAGAAAAAGTCCTTTTTTCTGACATCGATTTATCTATATCAAAAGGACAAAAAATAGCATTAATTGCAAAAAACGGTACTGGCAAGACGACCCTCCTCCGAGTGATAGCTGGTATAGATGGCGTCGAAGGTGAAAATGCCAGCATCCAAATATCCAAAGAGATAAAAACCGCTTTTCTCATGCAAAACCCAGATTTAGATCCGGAGGCAACGGCCATCGATGCCATTTTTGATTCTAAAAACCCGGCACTCCAAGCCATAAGAAAATATGAAGAAGCATTGATATTAAATGATCAAGCCCAAATTCAAAAAAACATGCTCCTGCTCGATGACTTGAAGGCCTGGGACATTGAGGCTAAGTCCAAAGAAATCATGTACAAGCTTAATATTACCAACATGGAGCAGAAGGTGGGTACCATGTCGGGCGGACAACAAAAAAGGTTGGCTCTTGCTCGAATACTTATCGATGAGCCCGACTTTTTTATCCTCGATGAGCCCACTAACCATCTCGATCTCGACATGATAGAATGGCTCGAAGAATACCTCGCCAAAAGCTCGCTGACTCTATTCATGGTGACACACGACCGATACTTTCTTGACAAAGTGTGCAACGAAATCATCGAATTGGAAGGTGGTAAACTGTACACTTACCGGGGATCCTACAAGGATTATTTAGAAAAAAAAGCACTGCGTATCGCCAATGATGCGGCCAATCTGGATAAAGCTAAAAAACTATTTTCACGAGAACTCGAATGGATGCGACGACAGCCTCAGGCTCGAGGCACCAAAGCCAAGTCAAGAATTGATGATTTCTACGAGCTAAAGGCTGAAGTATCAGGTCACTCTCAAGATAAGGCCATGAATATCAAGCTACTGACGACGAGATTAGGCTCTAAAATCGTCGAACTCCACAATGTAAACAAAGCTTTCGGAGAACTCCCAATCGTTGAAAACTTGAGTTATAAATTCAAGAAAGGAGAAAAACTTGGAATTATCGGTGCCAATGGAACAGGAAAATCCTCCCTGATAAAACTCATCACAGAAGAACTAAAACCTGATACCGGAAAGGTGATCATCGGAGAGACCGTGGTGTTTGGTCACTATTCACAAGAGGGATTGATTCCTGACAATGATAAAATGGTCATTGACGTCGTAAGGGACATCGCCGAATATTTGCCCCTCGAAAAAGGTCTAAAAATCAGCGCAGAACAACTTCTCGAACGCTTTCTGTTTCCTCGGCATCAGCATAGGGTCTATTTTTCACAATTGAGTGGTGGCGAAAAAAGACGCTTATATTTGCTCACCATCCTCATGAAAAATCCAAATTTTCTTATTCTGGACGAGCCGACTAATGACCTCGATATTCCTACGTTGAATGTTTTGGAAGATTATTTGGCGGAGTATTCGGGTTGTCTCATTATCGTCACCCACGACCGCTATTTTATGGACAAACTGGTGGATCATCTTTTTGTCCTAGAGGGTGGCGGCCAAATTAGAGATTATAATGGAAATTATTCAGACTATCGGGCTGAGCGAAGACAATTGATGAAAGAATCAGAGTCTGCTCAGAAACCAACCGAAATAAAGGAAACAAAACTGGCTTATGCTGATAGTAAAGCCATTAAACAACTCGAAAGAGCCATTCAAAATCTTGAAAAACGCAAGCAAGAAATAAATGAAATGTTTAATGATGCCAGCCTTAGTATTGACAAAATCACGGAGCTAGGATCTGAACTCAATAAGATAAATGAAGAGATAGAAGCCAAAGAAATGGAGTGGCTAGAAAAAATGGAACAATAAAATTTTTTAAATAGAAAAACAAATGAAGCAAATTATAGAGTGTGTCCCTAATTTCAGCGAGGGAAGAGACATGAATATCATAAAGCAGATTACAGATGCTATAGAATCAGTAGATGGGGTAAAATTATTGAACGTAGATCCTGGAAAAGCCACGAATAGAACTGTCGTCACTTTTGTAGGGGAACCCAATCCCGTAGTACAAGCTGCCTATCTCGCCATTAAGAAAGCAGCTGAACTCATTGACATGAGTAAACACAAGGGCGAACATCCACGTATGGGAGCTACCGATGTATGTCCTCTCATTCCCATTTCCAATATCAGCATGGATGAGGTCGTAGAATATGCCAAAAAACTAGGTGAAATAGTTGGAAACGAACTTGATATTCCATTTTATCTGTATGAATCGGCAGCATCCAAACCCGAAAGAAAAAACTTGGCCACTGTAAGAGCAGGAGAATATGAGGGCTTAAAAGAAAAATTGGCAAAACCGGAATGGAAGCCGGATTATGGTCCTGCCGTTTTCAACGCAAAATCCGGTGCAACAGCCATAGGTGCCAGAGATTTCTTAGTCGCTTACAATGTCAATCTGAATACCAAATCAGAGAGAAGAGCCAATTCTGTGGCATTTGATGTGAGAGAAAAAGGAAGAATCAAGCGTGAAGGAAATCCCATTACCGGAAAAATTATCAATGATGAAAATGGAGAGCCAGTAAGAGAACCCGGTATGTGTAAAGCTGTGAAGGCCATAGGATGGTACATCGAGGAATATGGATTAGCGCAGATATCCATGAACCTTACAGATATCAATATCACACCCGTACATGTAGCATTTGAGGCATGTAGAACCAGTGCCAATCACCGTGGTCTCAGAGTTACAGGATCAGAAATTGTGGGTTTAATACCTAAGAAAGTGCTTTTGGACGCCGGGAAATTTTTTCTCGAAAAGCAACAACGCAGCACCGGAGTTTCTGAAGAAGAATTGATGCATATCGCCATTAAATCACTAGGCCTTGACGAATTGGCTCCTTTTAATCCAAAAGAGAGGGTCATTGAATTCATGCTTGAAGATGATCAAGCTAAAAAACTCGTCGACCTAAATTTAAAGCAATTTGCTGACGAAACTGCTTCAGAGTCCATGGCTCCCGGAGGTGGAAGTATCAGTGCTTATTATGGCTCTCTTGGTGCTGCACTAGCTACTATGGTCGCCAATCTAAGTGCCAATAAAAGAGGCTGGGATCACCGCTTACCTGAATTTTCGGCCGTCGCCGAAAAAGGACAAATGTTAAAAGACCAGCTATTATACCTTGTGGATGAAGACACCAAAGCCTTTAATGGCATCATCGACGCGGTCAGGATGCCAAAAGTCACGGATGAAGAAAAAGCAGCAAGAAATGAAGCCATGAATTCTGCCACAAAATATGCCATTGAAGTGCCTCTATCGGTGATGTCAAGATCTGTTGAAATCATGACGCTTGCCATGGAAATGGCTAAAAATGGCAATCAAAACTCAATATCGGATGCTGGAGTAGCGGCCATTGGAGCACTGGCTGCAGTAGAAGGTGCTTATCTCAATGTCATGATTAATTGTGATGGTTTTGCTGATCAGGAATGTGTCAGTTCAGTGACTCGGAAGGCTGAAGAACTCCTGCGAGCAGCACGAGAATCAAAGGAAGAAATTTTTCAATATTGCTTAAGTGTAATTAAAAAATAATAACCGACCAAGTCCATGATAATTTGGATATACAGGCGATATAAAAAAGCATATTAGCCTAATTTTTGATAAACAAACAATATTAATACCCATGAAAATAAAATACAATGCACCGGTTACTCTGAGCTTTTCGCTGATTTGTACGGTCATCTTTATTTTGAATAAGTATTTTCTACCTGGATTGATGAATCTGTTTATTTTGGATCCCAATCAACCACTCAATGCATTAGGAATATTCAAGTTGTTTTCTCATGTTTTCGGTCATATAAGTGTCGAACATCTCATAGGGAATCTCACATTCATACTCCTTCTTGGCCCTATTGCAGAGGAAAAATACGGATCCAAAAATTTGTTTCTCATGATTATGTTTACCGCTTTAGTCACGGGGATATTAAATTATTTTATCTTCTCTAGCGGACTTATGGGTGCCAGTGGTATTGTATTTATGCTTATTTTATTGGTTTCATTTACCAATGTCAAGAGTGGAGAAATACCGCTCAGTTTTATTTTGGTCGCTTTACTTTTTTTGGGAAAAGAGGTACTCAACGCATTGGGCGAGGATCAAGTTTCTCAATTTTCTCACATTATTGGTGGGCTGTGTGGCGCTATTTTTGGATTTGTATTGAATAAAAATAAAAGAGGCACTGCCATCAATTGACAGTGCCTCACATTCTCTATTACCTTATCTTAACTATGCACTCAACTTAGCTCTTACTAAGTAGTAATCGCCATAGTGCTTAAGTATCATTTCTTTCAAAGCCTTACGGGCAAAAAATATTCTACTTTTAACTGTTCCAAGAGGCAAATTTAACTCGTCAGCAATCTCTTGATATTTGAATCCCGAATAGTGCATCATAAATGGCTCACGGATACTGTCATCGAGCTCATCAATCATCTTATGCAATTCTTCCATAAACATATTTCTGTCACCATCATTTTCGATACTATTGCTACCGGAGTTGATGAAAAACAGATTATCAGTAGAATCAATTATCGTATTTCTTTTGACTTTTTTTCGATAATTATTGATAAAAATATTTTTCATTATGGTGAATAACCATGCCTTAAAATTCGTGCCTGGTCTGAATTTATCTCGATTGGTAATTGCTCTATATGCCGTCTCCTGATATAGATCTCTCGCATCCTCCTGATTTTTAGTCAAGTTGTACGCAAATGCATTCAAAGAACCTGTAAGTTCGTCGAATTGATTTTTAAATTCTATTGTTGACATATCGTTTCTAAATTTTACTTTGCAAAAATAATACTTTGTTTAACCTTTTGCAAATTTTCATTAAACAAATTATTTATAATATTTCTAAATAAGCAACTTAATAACGTAGCGATATGGCAATCAATTACTTAGAAAAGTATTAAATTTTTGTTAATAAAATTTTAGATTTAACAAATTTTCGAAAATACATTTATTATTAAACAATATTTAAATGTAAATATAATCACATAGTCATAATTTAATAATGCATAAATTTATTGAAATAATCTAATATCTTTCACATAGTCCCATTATTAAAATATAGTTGCGATAAAAAAACTAGACTTTTCGTGAACAATTTTTAAACAAGTACTAATACTAATTTATAACAGAAATCCCTGTTGAATTTGGGTCAATTACAGACATTCTTTGGTTATGCTTTCAAAATATACTTTTATGACACCCATATATTGCCGCTCACACAAATCGTACTAGGTTCTTTTGATAATTAAACTTTTATTACAAAAGTTTCTGCCGCTTTATCATGAAATCCTTGCTTATATTGGTCAAATGCCAAACTTCCAACCAAAATTAAAAATGCAAAAGAGCTAATAGTACTCATTAACTGTATAGTACCATTACTTTTAAGTAATTGAATTTCCATGAAGCCATCAATATCACCAAACATCGGGTCTTGGAATTTTAGAAGCAAATCTAAGAATGAGAATACACTCGTAATAATCCATGGGAAGTATCTTATCCAAGCTTGTGAAGGCGAGATACTCTTCCTATTTTCATTAATTACTTTTAAACCCAATGCCATTTTTCCAAAAGTAGCACTTTTCATACTTTCCAATAACGGCTTGTATAAAAACCCTATGAACGTAAGAAAAATCATCAACAAGGTTGATTTTACGCTTAATATGTTGTAAATATTCAAAACATACACAGGAATTAAAATGAGAAAATCTAAAAATGAAGCTCCAAGTCTAATCCAGAATCCTGCATATTCAAGTGGAAATTCATCTTCAAAATCCATTAAATTTCGGTCTAGTATATCATCTTTCATTTAATATAATTTTAGGCAAGATATAAAATGATTATTATTAAGAAGATTTTTATTAGTCAGCATATTAAAAACAATCAATATTTTAGATTTGCAGGATGAGTATCAACAAAGAAATATTAAGACTGGCAATTCCCAATATCCTGAGTAATATCTCTATTCCTCTATTGTCAACAGTGGATACGGTGCTGGTTGGAAACTTATCAGCTTCACACATTGGAGCGGTGGGTTTAGGTGCCATGATTTTTAATTTTATCTATTGGAATTTTGGGTTTTTAAGAATGGGGACGACGGGTCTCACTGCACAATCTTTTGGCAAGTCTGATGACATCGCCATCACAGAAACACTCTCGAGAGCCTTGATACTTGCATTAATTTTAGCATTGATTATTTTGCTTTTACAATCTCCTTTGCTCTCACTATTATCTTGGTTTTTAAACGTGGATGGAAGCGTCCAGACCTTTGTCAATGAGTATTTCTTTACTCGTGTCTGGGCGGCACCGGCCACTTTTATGCTTTATGGATTATTGGGATGGTATTTTGGGATGCAAAATGCCATAATACCGCTGATATTGACTTTGATCATTAACGTGGCGAATATCATCGTAAGTTGGGTCTTAGTGAAACACTTCAATATGGATGTGAAAGGAGTAGCATTGGGAACGGTCGTAGCTCAGTACTTAGGTTTACTTTTTGCATTCTTATTTTTATTCACTAAATACCGAAAATATATGACCCTTCTCAATTTTAAAATATTAGATAAACTTGCGGGTCTGAAGACTTTTTTAAAAATAAATACCAATATTTTTATCCGAACAATGTGCCTGACTATTGCCTTTGGATTTTTCTACAGTATCAGTGCAAAAAGTGGTGCGGCGATACTTGCTTCAAATGTCATTTTACTTCAGTTTACCAATTGGATGAGTTACGGGATTGACGGATTCGCCTATGCGAGTGAGAGTCTCGTCGGGAAATATTACGGAGCTAAAGATGCCACAAGATTAAAAAAATCGATCCAATATTCTCTAGTGTGGGGATTTGTTTTAGCGTTGATTTATAGCTTTTGTTATTATTTTTTCGGTTTTGAACTATTGTCCGTTTTTACCAATCAAATGGATGTAATAGAAACAGCAGGACACTATTTATCATGGATGGCTATATTGCCCATTGTAGGGTTTGGAAGTTATATTTGGGATGGAGTTTTTATCGGATTTACGGCCGGTAAAGCAATGAGAAACAGCATGTTGATTTCACTTGGGGCATATATACTCAGTTTTTACATATTTAAAAACAATCTAGATGCCATCAATGCTTTATGGTTGAGTTTGAGCATTTTTCTACTTGTAAGAGGATTCGTGCAGACATATATGTACCTTTTCAAAGAAAAATACCTTGTCACTGATTAAATTTGTGGTAGAAAAATTTCATATAAATGAATCGCGACATATCTTCTCTTCGAGAGAATTACAGCAAAGACATTCTCGACACATCCACCGTAAACGCCAATCCTTTCGTACAATTTAAAGAATGGCTGTATAAGGCTTTAGACGAAGGATTGCCGGAACCCACTGCATTTATACTTAGCACTGTAAATCAAGACGGGATGCCATCAGGAAGAACCATTTTACTAAAAGAAATATGGGACGATGCCTTCGTTTTCTTCACCAATTATGAAAGCCACAAGGCTCAGGACATCATGCACAATTCCCATGTTGCAGCAACATTTCTCTGGCTAGGACTTGAACGTCAGATTCGTATAAAAGCAAATGTAAAAAAAGTTAGTCGTGAGGTCACTGATGCGTATTTCGAAAGTCGTCCTCGAGGTAGCAAGCTCGGTGCTTGGGCATCTCCTCAAAGCCAACTTATATCCAGCCGTGAAGCCTTAGACCAAAGATTGAAGGACGTAGAGTCACGATTTGAGGAAGTAGAAGATATCCCCACTCCTGAATTTTGGGGCGGGTATGCAATGTATCCTACTGAAATCGAGTTTTGGCAAGGAAGACGAGATAGACTGCATGACCGCATCTTATACTCAAAGGAAAAAGACAACTGGTTGATAAATAGAATGGCGCCTTAAGATAGTGCCACCCTAAATAAATAATACTGGAATCTGGCTCATATGCTTTACCTCTGAGGACACATGCTCCTCGAGTAATGATTCAAAGATCGATTTTTTCCTGCGCCAAAGAACCATGATGTCAATGTCATGAGTCGAGGCATAATCTTGAAGTCTCTGGCCTACGTTTGACGAACCGGGTAAGGTTTCTACTTTATAGTTATCGGTGCCAACCTTTAGATTGATATCTTCAAATTTTTGGTCATGAGGGGATTCCTTGACGTGAACAAAGTGAAGCTTGGCATCGTAAGATTTATTGAATTCCACCAATTTTTCGATTTTCTTATCCTCAACTGAATCTTCACAAGCGACCATGATATTTTTGATTCGAGTATACCCCGCATTTAAAGGAACAACCAATACTGGCGTTTCAGAATGTTCTACGACATCACTAGAAACACTACCCATCAATTTTTCAAAAAATCCGGATTCACCATGGCTACTCATTACTATTAAATCATCATGATGTTCAATAGTCGAATCTATGATTTCTTCCTTTGGAAAACCAATTCTAAATTCTTTATCAATCAAGGCAGTCTCAAGTACATCGCTTCCCCAGTCCGTATTGATATTATCTACATATTGTTCCAATCTTTCGCGGCTAATATTTTCTAAGTCAGGAATATACCCTTCCGTATAACTCGCTATATGTGGAAAATAAATATGCAGAGCTCTCAATACTGCTCCTGTTTCTGTTGACAATCGGTGTGCATAGTACAATGCATTCGTTGAGGCATCAGAAAAATCTATGGGGACTAGTACTTTCTTTAACATACCAAAGTTTTTTTTTGAGAGAATTTCCGTAATTGATTTTCTTAGTTTTCTATTAAATCCACCTTTCCCTAATGGATAAAAAATATCATCAGCACGAATGGCAGGAACGGAGTCAATGCCAGCAGCGATGATTTTTTCCAAATCTGCTACCTCTACCAGCTTGTACTTAACTCCGGCCAGCTTGAGCAATCTTACAAGAGTATGCTTTACGACATCTTGCGTTGCGGTTCCCGTGCCATATACTTCTATTAACAATGTATGATCAATATTCGTTCGTTGCAGTTTTATCGTTTGCAAGGTGCTTTATAATATCCAATGGTGTCACAATGCCTACTAAGGTGCCATCTTCTTCGATAATCGGAATCGCATGAAACAAATTTTCTTTAAAAACCTCCAGTGCCACATTGATTCTGTCCTCGGGATTCATTTTAGCCATACCTTTAGTCATTATGTATTTGACCTGATAATTGTGCAATCTCATGTCTTCTAGTGACTTATCAATGTTTTGATCTAAGAATCCTCTTCTGAAAAACAAATAATCAGACTTGCTTATAATTCCTATTAACTTACCATCTTCTACTACCGGAATGTGGTGAATTTTATTTTCATCAAAAATTTTTGCCGCAGCGGAAATGCTACTTTCAGGGCTAAGAACCTTAAGATTCGTCGTCATAATACTAGAGATAGGACTAAGTAAATTCATTTTTTTAAGTTTATTTTTCTGCAAGGTATGCTGATAATAAAATTTTAAACATGATTTTTCTCACTGAGTAGAATGATAATCGTCAAATGAGCTATTTCTTCATTTATTAACCTATAAGTAATAAGGTATTTGTAATTTTGATTTTTTAAAAAAATCTTTTGGTTTGGATAGTGAACAACAGTACTCTGAGTTGGCATTGCAATTTGATGCAATTATCAAAACGGCCATTGACGGGATAATAATTATCGATTCGAAGGGCATAATCCAACTGGTCAATAATGCGGTAATCCATCTTTTTGGCTATTCTGAAGAAGAGATGGTAGGCTACAATGTTTCTAAACTGATGAGTTCGCCACATAATGAAGCTCATGACCACTATATTGAGAATTATTTGAGTACGGGGGTTGCAAAAATAATCGGTGTTGGAAGAGAGGTTTCGGGAAGAAAAAAAGATGGCCAAATCTTTCCTTTTAGACTGGCGGTGAGTGAGGTTATTCTACCCAATAAGACAATTTTTGCCGGAATAATTCATGATCTCACAGAAGTGACTCATGCCCACGAGAATCTTAAAAAAATAAATTCAGAACTTGAACAACGTATCATAGAAAGAACCTACGACCTCGAAAAAGCCGTGAACAAGCTTCTCGATATCAATAAAAATCTAAACGTAGAAATCCAAGAAAGACACAAAATAGAATCTAAACTGAAAGAAAAAGAACTAGAATTAAATCAACTTCTCAATAAAGAAAAAGAACTCAATGAATTGAAATCGAGGTTTGTGTCTATGGCGTCACATGAGTTTAGAACCCCGTTGTCATCCATCATGTCCTCTGCTGCATTGATTCAGAGATATGAAGATACCAACCAACAACCGAACAGAGAAAAACACATCGAGAGAATAAAAACTGCTGTGACCGATTTGACTGAAATCCTTAATGACTTTCTATCCTTTGGACAGATTGAAGAAAACAGAGTAGAGGTCAAATATGAACATTTTCATTTTACTGACATTATCCAAGAAGTATTTGATTCATGCAATTATTTGTGTAAAAACAATAAAAACCTGGAATTCATTAACGATGCTTCTGAAAATATGCTCTACTCTGACCCTAGAATCATTAGAAATATTATGCTAAATCTGGTCTCAAATGCCCTGAAATATGCATTCAATGATACGACAATCAGAGTTATTCTCAATAAAGGGCAGGACAATGTCACCATCAAAGTGATAAATCAAGGAATTGGAATTCCGGAAGAAGACAAAAAGTTTATGTTTACACGATTTTTCAGAGCATCCAATGCTTCCAATATTCAAGGCACCGGATTGGGTCTGAATATCGTAGAGCGATATGCTTCAATTATTCAATCAGAAATCGAATTTGAAAGTGTAGAAAATGGAGAAACCTGTTTTACATTGATGATTCCGAATCAAGAAAAAATTAAAATTTAGATGAAAAAAATACTCATTATAGAAGACAATGATACGGTAAGGGAAAATATTGCGGAGATTTTAGAGCTTTCGCAATATAAAACCATTCAGGCAGAAAATGGAAAAATGGGTATCACTAAAGCCATCGAAGAATATCCGGATCTAATTTTATGTGATGTCATGATGCCGGAACTAGATGGTTACGGCGTCCTCAATATTATAAATAAACGTCCTGACCTTCAACATATTCCCCTCATTTTCTTAACTGCCAAAGCAGACAATGAAGATTTCAGAAAAGGAATGGGACTCGGAGCCGTTGATTATATCACGAAACCCTTTGATGACCTTGCTCTATTGGAAGCAATAGAAATCAGGCTCAAAAAAGCAGAGAACCTTATGCCTAAAGAAGCTAAACCCTCAGCAACTTTGTTAGTTAATGACGAAGCTTATATCCTCCGACTCATTGAAAAATTAATTCAAGATAGAGAAATCCGACTCTATAATGCAAAGTCTATTGTTTATCAATATGATCAATTTCCAAAATGGATTTATTATGTGAAAAAAGGGCACCTCAAAAGTTTTATTACCAATGATGGGGGAAAAGAACTCATCCTTGACTTGCATGGTGCCAATAAGTTACTCGGAGTACGAGCCGCTATTCTCAACGATAGATATTCTGCAAGCCTTCAGTGTCTCGAGGATGCCGAATTAATATTGGTACCCATTCAAGCATTTCAAAATCTCATACTGACCGATGGTGCATTTGCTGTTTGGTATTTAAAATATATCTCACGACTTCACGAATCCTTACAAACCCGTGAACTCGACCATGCATACAGTTCAGTTAGGAAAAAAATTGCCAATGCGCTGATAAAATTTAACCAATTCTACAAATCCAATCGGTTTTATGTATCGCGAGAGGATATAGCCAGCTTAGCAGGAGTCGCTAAGGAAACTGGGATTCGTACTCTTTCCGCATTTAAATCTGAGGGCATCATCGATATGGAAGATAATGATATTGTTATCATTGACATGTCTGCACTCAAATACATGCCACAATAAATTTTACAGTTTACGATGATTGAATATTCAAGACATATACTATCCAATGGGTTAAGGGTCATTCTACACAAGGACACGACCACTCCACTTATTGCACTCAATGTACTCTATGATGTGGGTTCAGCTGATGAAGACCCTGAGCATACCGGATTTGCACATTTATTTGAACATCTGATGTTTGGTGGCTCAGAGAATGTCAAGGATTTTGATGTGCCTATTCAGGAAGCAGGAGGTGAAAATAATGCCTTCACGAATTGTGATATGACAAATTTTTTTGACATACTGCCGGCAGAGAACATTGAAACAGCCTTTTGGTTGGAATCAGACAGAATGCGAAAATTGAACTTTAGCCAGAAAAACTTGACTACACAGCAAAAAGTCGTCATAGAGGAATTTAAAGAGACCAGTCTTAACGAGCCTTATGGTGACATGTGGCATATTATGTCAGATCTCGCTTATGGACACCATCCATATAGCTGGCCTACCATCGGGAAAGAAATAAATCATATAGCTGATGCCACACTCCAGCAAGTAAAAGACTTTTTTTATAAATATTATCGGCCAAAAAATGCGGTATTAAGCCTTTGCGGCAATTTTGAGGAGGATGAAATGTTGTCATTAATTAGAAAATGGTTTGAAGACATTGAACCCGGTGAGGCATATCCCAAAGATTGGCAAGTACAATATATTCCTCCGGTGTCAAAAACAAAAAGAGTGGAAGCCGATGTACCAGCTGATGCTCTCTACATGGCATTCAATATGCCGGGAAGATTACACCCCGATTATTATACCTATGATCTATTAAGCGATATCCTAAGTGAAGGCCGATCTTCAAGATTATATAGCGAATTACTCAAAGAAAAACAATTGTTTGCTTCGGTAGATGCCTACATCTCCGGCACTAATGATCCCGGCCTGTTCATCATTGAAGGAAAATTAATGGATGATGTCGGTCTGGAGCAAGCCACTGAGGAAGTATGGCAAATTCTTGAAAATATTAAAACTAAAGGGGTTGGAAATCGCGAACTCGATAAGGTAAAACACAAGACTGAAAGCAATATCGCTCTGTCGGAATTGAGTGTCCTCAATAAAGCAATCAGCCTTGGTTACTATGAATTACTCGGTGAGATAGAACTCATCAATACTGAAAGCGACTACTACAATGAAGTAACAACAGAAGACATTCAAAGGGTTGCAAAGACCTTATTCGACCGAGAAAAATACATCCAACTTGAATACAAAAAAAAGTCAAGTGACAGGGACTGATAAGACTTATAAAAAGTTGATTTTGGTCATTATAGCATTGGCGATAGTGGCTTTGATGTACAATCTCGGCATTATGTCATTTATTGGAGATGAGGCTCTTCGATCACTGGTATCGATGGAGATGCATTATCGCAACAACTACATCATGCCTACGACTAATGGAGAATTCTACTTTTCGAAACCTCCGCTGTACAATTGGATATTGCTCACATTTTTTTATGTCTATGGTTCTGTTGATGAGTGGATTGCTCGGTTTCCTACGGTGATTTTTACCCTGTTATTTACATTCACCATTTACCATTTTTATAAAAATACTTTTGAAACCAAAAGATGGGCTATTTTACTGGCTCTCATGTTTTTGACCTGCGGAAGAATCATGTTTTGGGATTCATTTCTGGCATTGATAGACATTTTCTTTTCACTCTTGATGTTTTTGATGTTTATGCTTGCTTACCGCTTTGGTCATAAGGAGAACAAATGGATGTTTTTTTTCAGCCTGTATGGACTGGGCTTTTTAGGGTTTATGCTCAAAGGATTTCCAGCACCAATGTTTCTTGCCATTACCATGATGACCTATATTACCATGTACAAAAAATGGTCATGGCTCCTAAGTAAGTTTCATTTATTCAATGTTCTGATATTTGGAGGGTTCGTCGCTTTGTACTATTACTTGTATAATCAGAGTTATGAGGCTTCTGAGACGGTGGCACCACTACTAGAGCAAGCGACCAAAAGAACGATATTAAAGTATCCGGTAGTCGATGTGCTGAAGCATATAGTCACTTATCCATTTGAAAATTTATACCATTTTTTACCGTGGTCGATTTTTGCACTACTTCTAATTAGACCCGATTTTATAAAAAAAATCAAAGAAAACGACCTGATAAACTATAGTTTTTGGTGTTTTATTGCCAATGTATCTGTGTACTGGGTATCGCCCGAGGTATTTCCTAGGTACGTGCTGATGTTGGTTCCCTTGATATTTGCGGTATTTACTTATTTTTTACAATTTGAAATTAAACTTCCGACGTGGCGACTGAAAATTGCCAATTCACTCCTTTACTTTATTGCACTTATTCTTCCAGTAGGAGTCTATGTTGTTTTTTTTGTGGACGAAACTGATGTTGTGAATCACTTGGTATTGAAAACCGTTTTTATTTCAATCTTAATGGCTGTTACAATCTGGTTAATATTCAAATATCGCCAATACTTTTATTACTTTATCGTCATCGACATTCTACTTTTAAGGATATTTTTTGATGCCGTGATCATGCCGAGCCGTGCTGTCTATAGTCATACAACTCAAGTAAAAAACGAATCTATTGCCTTGGCACGAAAGTATGAACCTTTACATGTGTATAAGGATACAAGGTTATTCTTTAATAACTTATTTTACATTACCAATGAGAAAGATCAATTGATAGACAAACAATCCGTCTTATTACCTCAGCATTTTTATGTGATTGATTCTTTAGATTGGCAGAGCAATTTTGCCGATAAAACGATGAAGGTGGACTCGGTCATGGATGGTGAATTTCGCCAAAAAAGATACGTAATTAAACTAAAGTGAAGAGAATTAAAATCGGGAGAAAGGTAATTCTCTTTTAGAACCCCAATCTCCCATTCTATCGTATTTAATGAATTTATAGAGTGCCTCTAATGGCCTGTTCTCGCTCAATGGCTTCAAACAGGGCTTTGAAATTTCCTTTGCCAAATGAAGTAGCGCCTTTTCTCTGTATGATTTCGTAAAATACAGTGGGTCTATCTTGCACCGGTTTGGTAAATATTTGCAATAAGTAACCCTCATCATCTCTATCGATGAGGATATTTAATTTTTTCAAATCTTCGATGTCTTCATCTATCTCTCCCACTCTGTCTAATACATCTTCGTAATAATTTTCGGGTACGTATAAAAATTCAACACCATTTTGTCTAAGTTTTGATACGGTCTCTAGGATATTATCCGTAGCCACGGCAATGTGTTGGACTCCCGCTCCTCGATAAAATTCGATATATTCCTCTATTTGAGATTTTTTCAATCCATTAGCCGGTTCATTTATTGGGAATTTGATGTAACCATTACCATTACTTACCACTTTTGACATCAATGCAGTATATTTTGTAGAAATATCTTTGTCGTCAAAAGTGATTAATAGTTTAAATCCTAGTACTTCCTGATAAAATTTGACCCACTTATTCATATCGCCGAGTTCTACGTTACCAACACAATGATCGACGTATTTTAATCCAATGGAATTAACAGGGGCTTCCGATTTTTTAGCTTTGAAATTTGGAAGAAATACACCGTGGTAGTTTTTTCTTTCTACCAAAGTGTGGATTGTATCCCCATAAGTTTTGATTGCAGCAAGCACCACCGTTCCGTCTTCATCGGATTGCTCGATTGGTTCAAATGCGGATTCTGCCCCTTTTGCCATGGCTTTTTCGTAAGCATCACGAGCATCATCAACCCACAATGCCAATACCTTGACACCATCTCCATGCAATGCTACGTGCTTCGCTATTTCGTGGTTCGGATTGAGAGTTGAAGTAAGTACCAGACGAATTTTATCTTGCTGCAAGACATAAGAGACAATCTCTCTACTTCCTGTTTCCGGACCCTTGTATGCGACCAATTCAAATCCGAAGCAATGTTGGTAGTACAAGGCCGCTTGCTTGGCATTGCCCACATAAAATTCAATAAAATCAGTGCCGTTTATTGGGAAGGTGTCAGTAGATTGGTTTGAGACAGTTTTTGTAATCGTTTCCATTGATTTAATTTGCTTTTGTAAGATTGTCAAAAATTTTATCAAGACATCGAGAGAACACTTCTAGGTCAGCGTCATCGAGACCATGGTAGCATTCACTCCTGAATATATCAACTTCTTGTTCTAGGTTCCGATATTTTTCGATACCTGTATCTGTTAAAGAAATGGCGAATTTTCTTCGATCATTGGCATCCTGAATTCTATCAATCAGGTTTTTTTCTACCATGATATCTAGTATTCTGGTCACCGTAGGAGCATCTTTATGAGACATTTCTGCCAAGTCCTGTTGTGACATGATTCCGTTTTTGTGAAGAATACTAGAGATAACGTATTGATCTACAGTGACTCCCGCATCAGAATTATTTAAAAATCGCGAAAAGTACAGTTTCATCATTTTGGCGGTTCTTTCCAATCGATGACCATACATTTCGTATTTTTTTATTTCAATCGCAGTTTCTAACATTTTGCAAAGATAATTAGTGTACTAATATTTAGCAAAGAAAACAAATAAGTTTTCTCTGTGTTACTCCACCTTTGCCTCTGATACATATTATTTGTTTATCATAAAACCACCAAATACGGATAATCATCTCCCCTTTGTGTCGGCATTATTCGAGTCAGGGTCTATTTCATCTATTCTCACCATCGTGAGTATGGTTGCGATGGCAACGGTCTCATCGGTTTCGTCATACACATCGACATAAAATTTGACAATTCCTTTTGCAAAATCTTCATCATCTCTCTTTTCCTGAGCAATTTTTTCTTTGACTGTAAGCCTCACACCTATGGTCATTCCCGCATAGACGGGCTTCATAAATCTGCACTCTTCCAGACCATAGTTGAGCAAAACTGGCCCTTTACCCGGGTCAACAAAGAGTCCTGCAGCGGCACTTAATATGAAATATCCATGAGCAACTCTTTTCTCAAAAATAGTCCCATCAAGGCTGGTCTCATCCGTATGTGCATAGAAATGATCCCAGCTCACATTGGCAAAATTGACAATATCCGCTTCGGTGATGGTTCGTTTGTGAGTGATTACGGTTTCTCCTATTACGAGCTCATTAAAACTCTTTCGAAAAAGATGTTTACCCGGATCTTTGTACTGGCTGCCCGGCTGATATACTTGTGACACTTCAGTAATAGTTGTGGGTGATCCTTGTATGGCACAACGCTGCATATAATGTTTGACCCCTCGTACTCCACCCATTTCTTCTCCTCCTCCTGCTCTTCCAGGTCCACCATGCACAAGTAATGGCATTGGCGAACCATGACCCGTACTTTCCTTGGCAGAAGTACGGTTGAGAATAAGTATCCGGCCATGATGCGATGCTGCGCCGAGCACATATTCTCTTGCGATGGTATCATCAGCCGTTACAATCGAGCTCACCAGTGAACCCTTGCCCAGTTGAGATAACTTAATCGCATCCTTTAGGCTATCATAAGGCATAATAGTAGATACCGGTCCGAATGCTTCAATCTCGTGAGTCGCCATATTTTTAAATGGAAAATCATTCCGCAATAATATAGGCGACATAAATGCTCCTCCCGCTCGATCTCCGCCTACAGGATCAAAGGTGTCAAGATCACCATATACCACATTACTGACCTCGGCTAGGGCAAGTACTTTGTCTTTAACTTCCTTTTGTTGTTCCTTACCTGCCAATGCTCCCATTCTTACACCTTCGGCACGTGGGTCACCATAGACTGTTTTTGAAAGTTCTCGGGAGAGGTCATTTTGTACTTTTTCAAGAATATCTGCAGGGACGAAAATCCGACGGATAGCCGTACACTTCTGCCCGCATTTAGTCGTCATCTCTCTCCTAACTTCCTTGAGGAATATCTGATACTCTTCCATTTCTGGTGTCACATCACTTCCTAGCACGATACAATTCAGTGAATCCGCCTCCATATTGAAGGGAACTGAATTGTTAATCATATTTTTATTGGACTTTAAATATCTTCCGGTTTCTGCAGACCCTGTAAATGTCACTACGTCTTGAGAATCAACATAATCTAGTAGATCTCTTGCGCTACCACACAACAACTGCAGACTTCCCTCCGGCAGGATGCCGGATTTGATGATATCTCTTACCATCGCTTCCGTCAAAAAAGAAGTAATGGTGGCAGGCTTAACGACTGCTGCAACACCAGCAAGCCAATTGACCGCACATTTTTCAAGCATCCCCCATATTGGGAAGTTGAATGCATTGATGTGAATGGCGACCCCACGTTTTGGTACCATAATGTGATGACCGATGAAGGTCCCTCCCTTGCTGAGTGGTGCCGTTTCACCATCCATAAAGTAGGGCTGATCGGGGAATTTTCTCCTCAAGCTGGCATTCGCAAATAAATTGCCGATGCCACCTTCGATATCTACCCAGCTATCTGCTTTGGTCGCCCCTGTCTGATAGCTAATGGGATAGTAATGGTCCTTATTCTCAAAAAGATAAAGTGCCAGTTGCTTAAGCATTCTTCCCCTTTCGTGAAAGGTCATTTTTGACAGGGCGGTCGTCCCCTTTTCTCTACCGTATTCCAACACCTTCTCTAAATCAATACCGTCACAAGTAGCTGTGCAAATAGCTTCTCCCGTAGAAGCATCTCTTAAAATTTTTCCATCACCCTGACCATCTTGCCATGATCCCAAAACATAATTTCCTACTTTATACATTGTGTTCTACTTCTAATTATTACCTACAAATATAGGCATAATTACTTTGATGTATCGTATTCTAACAATGCAAGTTGGACTTCCATATTACTTCTACCAATAAGTGTATTGATATGCTATTTTTGATTCTAGTATGTTGTTTAAGTATCGAGCTTTATGATTGATTAGTCCGTTTTCTGAGTAATCCATCTTCTTCGAAATGGTATCCCCCGGTTGAGCACTCAGGTCATTGGCATAGTCTAAATCATACCAAACGTTTTTGGTATGATTAATAGTGACGTATTCAGTTGCGGATAATTCTATAGTTTCTACAAAAGCTTTATTAGAGTCAGAAAAATAGGCTTTGGTGATTTTGTATCCGTCAGAGGTAAATTCATTTTCAAATCTCTTAATTCCTTTTTTGGATTCATATTTGTCCTTATATGTTATGGATATCAATCTTCCCATCTTATCAAATTCAACTATTTGTTTTCCACTATCAGAAATGATTTTAAGCTTGGTTCTTTTTTTATTCCACTTAAAGTGAGAGTATAAAATAATTGTGTCATTTGAGCTAATTTTGATGCCTTGGACGAATCCTTCTTTGTCAAACTCATAATATGTTTTATAAACTTTATTCAATTCCAAATTTTCTGTAATACACATGATAGGTATGGTATCATGCTTATAGATAAAAGAATCAATAGAGCTCAATTGGCCTTCATCAGAATAGATATAACGAAGATATAAGAAGGCCATTTCATTAAAAAATTCATGGCGAATTAAGGTGTTCTGTAGTGTATCATTGGCATATACAAGGAGCTCTTTGACCTCCTTTACTTTATTTTCTGCATACGGCAGTCTGGGGTATTTGCCCTGAAAAACATACTCTTTTTGAGAATGTCCGACTACATTATAAAATATAAGTAATGCTATGACTATTTTGTCCATAAGAAATTGGGTTGGAAATTGATTTTTGCTAAATCATCAGTTTTACTGCACTCTTTTTTTGAAATTGCTGTAAGTTTAAAGAAACATCGACAAACTATTAAAGTTAGGCAAATGATTTAAACCAGCAATGAAAGTACAAATTTTGTTGTGAAAGTACAAATTTTTTCAACAATCGCTTTAGTAAAAATTGTTTGAAAATGCTATTAATTAGTTTTTTACAATTGATACAATTGAAGGGTTACTCTTTTTATACTTTATTAAAATTGTATCATTGACATTTAAATATTCATATAATTTTTTATCAATAAATACTTTTGAATGATAATATTTACCTACATTGGAAACATATTTTACATCAATAAAAAGTGAATCAATTCCAGTATTCTCACAATCAGCATTTACCTTATCTACAACAATCGCCTCAACCATTATACTCGAATTCCAGTACGTTTGTAGCTTGATAATAGCATATGCCATATATCCTATCATTGCAAAGAAGAGTGTTAGTTGTAAAATATTTTTTCGCTCAAAGTAAATGATTTTTCCAAATAATTTATTTTTTAATTTTCCGACATAATCACTGGTTTGATTTTCCTCTTTTGGTGGTATGTCTACATCATTTCTCTTTAATATGTAGCTATTAATAATGTTGTCTCGATATTTAATATTTGTCTCGAAAAACCGAACTCTTCTAATTGGAAAATTAAATTCAATCCCAAATTCTAAATATTTCTTTGATGAAGACTTAACTTCATTGGTAGCCTTGGCTACTATTTTTTCATTAAAAAGTCTTTCAAGATTAAAATAGCCATATTTTTCTGATCTATTCAATTCTAATCCTACTCCAATAAAATCTACAAAATCATATCTAGCTAAAGTTTTAGAATTAAAAATGAAGTTGAAAAATGGCTTTCTGTAAAGAAAATCTTTGTGTGGTATTAACCCAATACGTGCAGGAATAAAAAATTCCTTATTTTGATTTTGATACACGATTCCAAATCTTTTTAAAACCAAATCAAATGAAAACACTTCAGAGTTTTTTATCCCAACCAGCTGAAAGGACATTGTGTTTTTATCGATACTTTCTCTATAATTCAAAATAGATACTTCAATTTCAAACAAACCCTCCCCATTTATTTCTACTTGAACACTTTTCAAATAGTTCGAGTAATCTTCAATTACTTTCAATTCCATTTATTAATTAGTTGAATACAATACTTATTAATTAATGTTATAATTAAATTATGCCAATCCATCGATTCTATGATTTATTCCTATCGTTTAGCCATTCAATTAGTATTTCCATGACTTTGTTATATTATTCTCCTTGTCATATTCCTCTATAAGAACTTCCGTGTCGCAAGAATTCATCAATTTTTCCGTATCGGCGGGATAGTAGGCGATTTTTGTATCTCCTATAACCTCACAGATATTCCAAATTTGATTTCTTTAGGAAGAATAAATTCTTCTTTTATTTCTCCCGTTTCTTCATCAACTATGGATTGCACAATATTATTTTCCAATAGATATTTTTCTCTTTCCTTGCGTTCCTTAGACAGGTTTTGTATTTGCAAATCAAGATCAGACCACTGTTTATCGATGGAAAAGTCCCATTTAGTTCTAGATGATAAATTAATCCTGGCATCGTTATAGTCAAAAGACTTTTTTCCTTTTTCTGATGCTTTCTCCATCGCCGATGATTTTAGATGATTAATCAGTCCCTTAAGGTAAGCTTCATATCGTTTCAGCTCAACATAAACTTTGAGTAAATCATATTTCCCACTTTCAATGACAGCTTGAGCATTATCTTTTGCTAATTCAACAATTTCCTTCTTATGAAGATTTTTATCAATATTTCCTACTTGTCTAACTAATTTTCCCATGGGTCGTTATTTGATTCAATTGCATTTAATAGATTGATTTATCACTCCATAAGTCACAGAATTTGACACATACGATCTCTCGAATATTATCACTTTATCAGCCTTCATAATTATGATATTCCGTAATCGTCAAGTA
>ERZ795053.715-NODE-715-length-42268-cov-10.979153_pt1 | contig 42268 bp, 21 predicted proteins | sample MGYA00375137_ERZ795053 | MGnify/ENA primary metagenome ERZ795053 (study PRJEB30182, sample SAMN05720284) | activated sludge metagenome | isolation source: Anaerobic digester | place: Hong Kong | collected 2014-12-17 ... | reverse complement strand
CTCAACCGCCAGGGCAACGACGTCGGCCCGCAGTACCGCTCCGTCATCTTCTATCACGACGAGGCACAGAAAGAAACGGCCGTGGCCATCATCGCCGAATTCGACGCCGCCGACCTGTGGCCTAACCCCATCGTCACCGAAGTGGTCCCCTTCGACGTGTTCTACCGCGCCGAGGAATACCATCAGAACTACTTCCAGAACAATCCCTACCAGCCCTACTGCCAATTTGTCGTCGCCCCCAAAGTGGCCAAGTTTCGCAAGAAATTCAGCCATCGGCGCAAATCGGCCCAGGAACGGTAAGCCGTAAGCTGTGCTAGTATTAGCGGCAAAGAAACCAGGACCTTTGCATGTTCAAGAAATGGGACGCGGATTAACGCGGATAAAATCGATTTTCGCGGATAAGACCAGCATTGTCCGCGTTAATCCGCCGCATCCGTGAAAATCCGCGTCCCATTATTCATTCATCACCAAACAGCGTAATCGTCCAAGAATTACCTGGCGCAGATTGGACCAAACTAAAAAGAAGTACCCTTGAACCAGCCACACCGCCTCATCATAGACACCGACCCGGGGGTAGACGACGCCCTGGCTCTGGCCTGGCTGCTGTCCCAGGACCTCTGCCCGGTGGAAATAGTGGGCATTGGCGTGACGGCGGGCAACACCACGGCCGTGCAAGCCGCCCACAACGCCCTCACCCTGCTCCACGCCGCCGGCCGTCCGGACATCCCCGTGGCTATTGGCGCGGCTGCGCCCCTCCACTACCCCCTTGGCCAATCCAACCTGCTGATCCACGGCCCGGATGGCCTGTGGGGCGCGAGTAAGCGGCAAACGCTGGCCGGCTGCGCCCCCGACGCCGCCGCCTTTTACCGCGATCTCATCACCGCCCACCCCGGCGCCACCCTGTTGACTCTGGGACCGCTGACCACCGTCGCCACGGCCGTGCAGCGCTACCCCGAAGCCCTGCAAAAGCTGGGCCGCCTGATCGTGCTGGGCGGGGCCAAAGCCAAAGGCTCCATGACCCCCGTCTCGGAATACAACTTCTGGCAAGACCCACAGGCGGCGGAGATTGTGCTGGCCGCCGGGCTGCCGCTCACGCTCATCATCCGCGATGCGTTTACGGCCTTCAGCCTGAGTTTGGCGGAGTTGGCGGCGGCGCTGCAAAGGGAAACGGCCGTCCACGCCCTCCTCCGTGAGCCGGTGCAGCGGTATGCCAGTTTGTACACGGCCGTTGGCGGCCAACCCGCCGCCGCCATCCCCGACCTGGCTGCGGCCATCCTGGCCGTGCGCCCCGACCTGGCCGTCAGCCAGCCGGCGCTCGTCAAAGTTATCACCCATGACGGCCTGGCCCGCGGCCAGACCATCATCGGCCTGGATTTCACCGAGCAGGCGTCGATGATCGCTTCTGATGAGGAGCTAGGGCAGATGGCCCGCCGCGCCTTGCAAGACCCGGCCTTTGATTTTGCTCTCCAACTGCAAGCTCTTCTGGCGCGAGAACCGGCCAATGCGACGGTGGTAACGGCCGTCAACCCCACCGCTATGCGCCATCTCTTCCTGGAAACCTTCTGATCCTCGTTTGTTTGAGATAGAGGACTGGGACTAGAGACTAGAGATTGGAGACTGGAGATTAGGGACCGGCTAATCTCCAATCCCCAGTCCCCAATCCCCATTTCCCCAATTTTTGCAGGTCTTTTGTAGCTAATTTGCAGGTCGTCCGCGCCCATTGGCCGCAAGACCTGCTAAAATCAGGGACGTTCGCACTGTCGTATCACAATTTCTAAGATTGGCTGCCAGGCAGCGCTTAACGATCTTAAGCCCGGCTGACTGGCTTTTTATTGGTAGGGATTATGGATTACTTTGACATTCTGATAGCTGATTTACGCGCTTTGATCGCCGATTTAGGAAAAAACGGGGGGCAAATGAGCCCTTCCGTCTACGATACAGCCCAGGTCTTACGGTTTGCGCCGCCGGAAGAAGGCGCCGAGCCGGCGCTTGACTGGCTGCTAACGCAGCAGCACGTTGATGGCGGTTGGGGCAGTCTGGCGGCGCCCCTGGCCCGGCACATGCCCACTTTTGCCGCTGTGCTGGCCCTGCAGCAGCACGGCCAAAGCCCGGCCGCCCGTGAAGCGCTCCGGGGCGGGGTCGACTTCTTGCAGCAGACAGCCTACCAGTGGCAGCCGCCTTTGCCGGAGGAAATGCCTGTGGGGGTGGAACTAATCCTTCCACAGTTATTGTGTGAGGCAGATGGACTGAACCTGGGCCTTTCATCAGAACCCTATACCGCGCTGGTTGAATTGGGGCAATACAAACGCATGCTCATCCAGAAGCACAATCCCAAAGCGGGCACAACGCCGGTATTTTCCTGGGAAGCCTGGGGAGAAAAGCCGGAAACGGCCGTGATCGACGGCACCGGCGGCGTCGGCCATAACCCATCGGCCACGGCTTATTGGCTGCAAAAGGCGGCCGGCCAGCCCAACCTCACCGCCGAACGAGCCGCCGCCCACCGCTACCTAAATCAGTCGTCGGCGGCCACGTTCTTGAACATTCCGGGAGTTGTCCCGACAGCCTGGCCGGTTAACCGCTACGAGCAAATCTACGTCCTCCACATCTTACAATTGGCCGGCTTGCTGGAACATCCGGCGCTGGCGGACATCGTTGAGCCGGAGATTGACGATATTTTCCGCGCGGTGACGCCGGCGGGCATCGGCTTTAGCGACTACTTTGTGCCTGATGGCGACGACACCTATGCGGCGCTGGCCGTTTTGAAGAGCAGCAATCGCCCGGTGGACAAAAGGTTTCTGGACCTCTTCCGCAACGAAACGCATTTTCATGCCTACCCGGGCGAATTACAGCCCGGCCCCACGGTGACGGCGCGGGCCATCCACGCCTTATCGCTTTGGGGCGAGCGGTATGAGCCGGCTGAAGAATTTATCCGGCAACGACAGACGGAAGACGGCCGTTGGCGCGGCGACAAGTGGAACACGTCCTGGCTCTATGCCACCTACCTATCTGTCTTTGCCCTTCAGGCCACCGGCGCGCCAGAACACCAGCCGGCAATCCAGAAAGCCATCCAGGCGCTGCTGGCCCAACAAAATCCGGATGGCGGCTGGTCCACAACCGGTCTATCAAATTTAACCGAAACCGGCATGGGCATCCTGACCCTGCTGCTGTGCGAATCGCCTCGTTTGCAGCCCGCGATTCAGCGCGCCTTTGGCTGGATGCTGGAAAATTACCAGCCGTTTGCCTTTAGCGAGACGATGTGCTGGCTAAACAAGCAAGAATACCGCATTCATCGCGTGGATCGCACGTTTGAACTGGCCGCCATGTTGTCTGTCGCCCTGGCCATGGAAGAAACCGCGTGAGCGCCAATCATTTGCCCGACCTGGACGATTTTCTGGTAACCCCGCTGGCATCGCTGCGGGAAATTGCGCCGGCCACGATGGTCTACACGCAGGGCGGCACGCGCCGGGCGGCGGCCCTGGCCGGCATGTCGCCGGAAAGCGACGAGTACATCCAGTTCACCCGCCGGAATATGATCCGGTGCGTGGAGATGTTGTTTCGTTCTGGCGTGCAGCACGTTTTCATCATGGCGATTACGCCGGACAATTACCGGGAGTCGGGCGCCTACCGCGACCGGTTGATCGCGTTTACAGATTGGGGCATTGCCGGGCCGGAAGCGTTGGCGGATTACGGCCGTTTCGGCTGGCGGGTACGTCTGTTGGGCAGTGAAGCTATTCCGGCGCTGCAGCCCACAGCCGAGCGGCTGCAACAGACGGACGGCCAATCCACACTCTGGTGCCTGGCCGTCCCCGACGAGGATGCCCCCTGGCGGCAAGTATTGGCGGCGGCCCGGCAGCCCGGCGTCACGACGCGCGCCGAAACGGTGCGTGCCCTTTACGGTGAAGACATCCCTCCCATTTCCATGTTTCTATCAACCGGCAAACCCTCGTTTACACACAATTTGCTGCCCCCGCTGCTGGTGGGTAAGGTGCAGTGCTATTGGCGGCAGCAGCCGGGCCACAGCCTGACAGAGCGAGAATGGCGGCTGATTTTGTATGATTACGCCTATACCCGGGCGACCTGGCGGCAGGATAAAGAAGGGCGGGCGGAAACGGCCGTGTTAAACCGTGCCCTTTGGGAGCAGGCCCCCACGCTTGGCCTGGGAACCCGCCTCGGCTCCTTTTGGTATCCGGCTCCCACCCCAGCAAGCGAAACCCCCTCATGAACGACCAACGATTCAGGCAGCTCGCCGGCTGGACAGCCTTTATTTCCATGTTTTTTGCCTGGGGCACCATCGTCGTCAGCCTGACGGCCGTGGGCTTCAACCTGGACACGTTTTATGCTTCGGTCAACCAAAACGCCGCCGGCATGCTGCCCATTCTGGCCCAAAACCCCTCGCTGGCCTGGTGGCCCAGCATTTTCGATTTGTTCGGCTTTTACCTGCTGCTGATTCCGCTGGCTTTATATCTTTGGCGGCAGTTTCAACCAGAGTATGGTCAGTGGTCGACGTTGTTTTCGGTTTGTGGTTTAGGGTATGTTTTTTTTGGCGCGATGGGCGCGGCTGTGTTGGCCGTTGTCTTTTCCTCGCAAGCAGCGGCGTATGCGGTGGCCGATAGTACGGAACAGGTGGTGATTACGGCCGTGTTTGCCGGGTTTGGCGAGGCGATTCAGCGCGGCGTCTGGGGCATTCTCGATCCGCTGCTCGGCGGCGTCTGGTGGCTGGGCATGGGCTGGCTGCTGCAGCGGCAGCAACGAGCATTGGGCTGGCTGACCATCGTGCTGGGCGCAGTCAATTTAATTGGCGGCGTCAGCGCCGCCGCTCGGATGGACGCGATCGCCGGCATTTGCCTCAACCTTTATTTTGTCCTGGCTCCATTGTGGGCGGGCTGGCTGGGCCTGATCTTGCTGCGCGCCAAACCAACACCGGCATCTGTATAGCGCTAACGGCCGTTCTAAAACAGCCACACACCGCCTTCCACCATCCCCAAAACCGACCCGGCCTTTACTTTTGGCGACAATAGCAAGCAAAAAGGTACTATTTTCCCACTAATTTCCAGAGTACAGTCACGCATTCTTCACGTTCGCCGTTTTACTCTATGCTATCATGGGCAAGTGTTGGCAATTATGATGAAATGTATCGTTAGCTCATGTATCGGCAGCCAGAAATTCAAGATTCGACCAAGTACTATTTTTAAATTTGCAGTTACCAAAAGTACCATTCAGGTTCAAACTATCCCCAGGTAGAATGTAGTGGCTGAACTTAACAGATAACGTCCCACAACCTACACAATACCTGGAAAATTTGAACGAATTGGAGGCAAGATGTTTGGCAAAAAATCATCAATCGTATTGGGTTTCATTTTGTTATTGATTGTATTGGTCGCGTTGGTTGGCTGCTCGATAACAGCCTCCAATCCAGGCGAAAGCGACACACCATCTGGCGCGGAAACGGCCGTGCCCCTGCGTATTGGGCTGCTGGCTCCGGAGAACTCTCCCTTCTTCGTGACCCTACAAGAAGGCGCACAAGAGGCAGCCAACCGGCTGAACGTCAACCTGATCGTTCGCGACGCCGGCAATGACATTGCCAAACAAAACGAGCAAATTCAGGAAATGATCGACATGGGCGTCAATGCGATTGTGATCACGGCCGTAGACAGCACGGCCGTTGCCGAGAAAATCGAAGCGGCTGCGGCCGCTGGCATCGCCATTTTCACCGTTGATCGCAGCGTCGATTCCAACGTCGTCGTTTCCCACATCGCCTCAGACAATACCGCCGGCGGCAAAATGGCCGGCGACTACCTGGCCGAAACAATCGGTAAGCAAGGCAGTGTGGTGGAATTGGAGGGGATCGCCGGCACGTCGGCAGCCCAGGATCGGGGGGCCGGCTTTAATCAGGCTATGGCCACATACCCCAATATCACCATCGTCGCCAAAGAAGTGGCCAATTTCAACCGGGAAGAGGGCCAGACCGTTTTTGCCCAAATCCTGGCCGACCAACCGACTATCAACGGCGTCTTTGCCCATAACGATGAGATGATTCTGGGCGCTATCGCCGCTGCCGAAGAGGCCGGCCGCGCCAACGACATTATCTTCGTCGGGTTTGACGCTGTGGATGATGCGGTCGCTGCCCTGGAGACTGGCTCGCTCACCGCCACTATCGCGCAGCAGCCGGCCGAGATGGGGCGTTTGGGCGTAGAGAACGCCGTCAAGTATTTACAGGGCGAGACCATTCCCGATAACATCGCCGTCGATCTGGCGCTGATCACCCGTTAGGCAGCTATATGGCAGAAGTGGGCGCAGCATATCTTGAAGGCGGAAGCCAGAAGGCAACCACATGATTTGTAGGAGAAGGTTATGATACGAAATCTTTCCCTCGGGCAGCGCATCGGCCTGGGTTTTCTGCTGATTGGCCTGCTGGTGCTGCTTGCCAGCGGCTTAGGGCTAGCTCTGACCGGCTCCGTGACGCGTACCATTACGGCCACCCAAAGCGGCTTGCAGCAGTTTGATGACCTGGCGCATCTGGAAAGAACGTGGGCTGATGTGGCGGCCGTTGTTGACAGGATGTTGTTGACCCGGCAAACAGGCGGGGCGATTGAGGATGAACTGCAAACGGCCGTTACTGAGTTTGAACAGCAGCTCACGGCGCTGGGGGCCCAACCGGTAACAAACGAACAGAATGCGACGACGATTGAGACGTTGCAGTTGCTGGGCCAACAATTGACGGACCTGGTAAATGAGATCACGGCCGTTTCCCGCCAGGGCAGTTGGTCTCGGGCGCAGGTCATCCGGCACACCGAGATGAGTTCGTTGCAGCGCCGCTTCGAAGAAAGCCTGGCCGTCTATCGCACAAGTATTCAAAGCAGCGTCGACACGGCCGTTACCGAATCTGCCCAGGCGCAAAACTTCCTGCGCCTGATCTGGACCGGCACCGTCGTGCTGGCCGTAGTCGTGGGCACGGTGGCCGGCTGGTGGGTTATGCGCAGCATAACGGTGCCCGTCAATGCCCTGATCGCCCAGACGCGCCGCGTGACTGAACGCGACTTCCGCGAAATCACCCCCCTGACTTATCAAGATGAAATCGGCGAGTTATCCCGCGCCTTCGTGGAGATGACCAATCTGCTGCGTGAATCGTACAGCGAGCTTGAACAGCGCGTGGCCGACCGAACGCGCGCTTTGCTCACCAGCACCCAGGTCAGCCGGCAGCTAACGACCATTTTGGATCAAAATAAGCTGATTCAAGAAGTGGTGACCCAAATTAACGCGGCATTTGATTATTACCACACGCACATTTATTTGTTTGACGCTGATAAAGTGAACCTGGTGATGGTGGCCGGCACCGGAGAAGCCGGGCAGCAGATGTTGGCCCAAGGCCACAAAATCCAACAGGGAAAAGGGTTGGTCGGGCGCGCGGCGGATCAGGCTGCGCCGGTGTTGGTCTCTGATGTCTCTCAGGCGCAAGATTGGCTACCGAACCCGCTGCTGCCGGAAACGAAATCGGAAACGGCCGTGCCCATTCTTATCGGCGAGGAAGTGCTGGGTGTCTTGGACGTGCAGCACAACGTGTTAAACGGCCTACAGCAAGCGGACGTCGATTTGCTGCAATCCATTGCCAACCAGGTGGCCATTGCCCTGCGCAATGCCCGTCTGTACCAGGAATTGGACGCCCAGGCCAGACGCGCCACGCTGATCAACGACATCAACCAGAAAATTCTCAGCACCACGGATATGGAGACGGCTATGAAAGTAGCCATCCGCGAAATTGGGCAGCTGACCGGCGCCGCCCAGACCAGTATCCGCTTACAGACGGCCGGCGGGACAAACGGCCGTCTCGCTGCAGAAGTCGAGGGTTCCCATGAGTAAATACGCCATGACCCACCAGGCCAACACCAGCTCTTGCGGGCAGCAAACCCCGGAGACCGCACGATGAAAATAACCCGCAAACTGCTCATCCCCACCCTGCTAATGGTCAGCATTGGTTTTATTGGCTTGCTGCTGATTCAAACATTCAATGACTTTCAGGACAGCACGGCCCAGGAGCAAAACGACCTGGAATTCCTAAACCAGGCGCTGCAAAGCCGTCTGCAAGCGATGGAATCCTTTGCCGTTGCGCTGGCTACGGAAACCGCCCAAAACGAGGAAGTCCAGGCTGCCTTTGCCGCGGGCGACCGGGAGCGCTTGACTAAGCTGACGCTGCCCGCTTACCTGGCCCTGGATCAGGAATTCAACATTCCCCAACATCAGTTTCACCTGCCGCCCGCCACATCCTTTTTGCGGCTGCACCAGCTGGAAAACTTCGGCGACGACCTGTCTGGTTTTCGCTTTACCGTGCTCCAGGCGAACGAAACGAAACAGCCTGCCAGCGGTTTGGAAATTGGGCGCGGCGGTCTGGGGATGCGCGGTGTCGTGCCAGTAAGCTACCAGGGCGATCACATCGGTACGGTCGAATTTGGCCTGAACGTCGACCAGAGCTTTATCAATGATCTGAAAAATCAATACAACGCCGATTGGCAAATTTTGCTGAGCCGCAAACCGGCCGAGACCGCCACGTTTGCCGGCGCGGTCGCCGAATCTACCGGCCCGACGGATGATTTAATCTTGCAAGCCTCGACGTTAAGTACGCCGTTTTTTGCCTCGGCCAGCAATTATGCGAGCGCTCTGGCCGACAAACCCAGCTACAGCAACAACGTTCGCTTTGACGACGTTGCCTACGCCTTTTACAGCGTGCCTTTGTACGACTTTTCCGGCAACATCATTGGGGTGGTGGATATTATTTCAGACCGCACGGCAATTATTCAGACACAAACCAACAAAATGCTGACGGCCGTTGCCGTGGCTATTGTCTCTCTGTTTCTCGTCGGCTCCGGCCTGATCTACTTTATCACCCGCGCCCTCGATCCCATCCAGGACATCACGGACATGGCCACAGCCATTGCGGCAGGCGACCTGAGCCGTACCGTGCCGGTGAGCAGCAACGACGAACTGGGCATCCTGGCCCAAGACTTCAACACGATGGCCGGGAACCTCAGAGAGCTGATTGAAACCCTGGAACAACGGGTCAGCCAACGCACCCAGGCGCTGGAGACAACTTTGCAAGTGAGCCAAAGTCTGACTACGATCCTAAACCAGGAGCAGCTAATCTCTGAGGTGGTAGGACAGGTCCAATCAGCCTTCGATTATTATCTGGTGCAAATTTATTTGCTGGACGCAACCCAAAATCGGCTGGCGCTGGCCGGCAGCACGGGGGAAGTGGGCCAGATCATGTTGGCCAGGGGACATTCACTTAATCTCGGGCAAGGTCTGGTGGGCCGGGCAGCGGCCACCAACAAATTGGTGCTGGTTCAAGACGTGGAACAGGAATTGGATTGGCTGCCAAACCCGCTGCTGCCGGATACCCGGTCGGAAGCCGGCATCCCCATTTCTTTTCAGGCAGAAGTGCTGGGGGTGTTGGATGTACAACATAACCGGGTCAATGGTCTGGACGAAGAACAAACGCGCACGCTTCAGGCCATCGCGGCGCAAGTAGCCATCGCCTTGCGCAATATCCGATTGTATGAAGAGGCGCGGGGAAGAGCAGCGCGGGAAGCGCAGCTGAACGAGATTGCCCAAAGAATCCGCTCGGCCGCCGACATTGACTCGGTTTTGCGAATTGCAGTTAAAGAAATTGGTCAGGCCACCCGCGCCCGTCGGGCCAGTGTCACACTGGGCCAAAATCCTGCGGAAAACGGCCGTTCTGATAGCTAAGTGAGTCCTCTAACACGCGGAGAGACTGTTATGGAAGCAGAGTTAAACACAACATCCCAGGCGCGCAAGGCATTTTGGTTCTCGTTGGCCCTGGGAATAACGGCCTCTTTTGGCCTCCTCTATTTGATCTACCAGGTAGTTACCACCGAGATAATCCTCGTCTGGCAAGTGTATGCCGGGTTGGCAGCCATCGGCTTGTTTAGCCTCGCCGCCTGGGCAAGTACCTGGCTTAGCTATCGACAGCGCCACGAAAGCGGCGTGACCATTTTGCTGAGCGGGTTAATGCTGCTGGTTTTGATTCTGCCTTTTGTAGTGACAAACCGAAGCGTGCCGGTCTCCATTTTGGCCGTGCTGCTTACCATCAGCCTGACCACGCAGACCCTGCCAGACAAACAAACCAACTGGTGGATTTCCATTAGCGCGGTTGCTGGCATTACGTCCGTTCTGCTCGATTTGTGGATTCCGCTGGAGCGGATTTCGACCCAATATTCCCCCCTGCCCCTGTTCGCCCTGATCTTGCTCGCCGGCGCTTTCCTGATCGTTCTGCTGGCACAATTCCGTCGGCTGCGTTTGCGCACCAAGCTGATGGTTGTCTTTACGGCCATCCCCGCCGTCATTGTGCTGCTGGTTGGCGGCTTTTTTCTCCTTAGCTTCGTCAACAGCCTTAATGCGCAATTCATGCAAAACAATGCCGTGGATGCCGAGAAGAAAGTGGAGAACATGACTTCCTTTCTTGCCGGTGTTAGCAGTGATGTGCAGTTTCTGAGCCAGACGGCCGTTCTGGAAAATTACCTCTCCACCCTGGCCGCCGGCGATGACGCGGCCACCGCCGCAGCTCGCCGAGAATTAAACGCCGAGTTTCTGGCTTTTGCCCAGGCCAGAAACATTTACGATCAAGTTCGTTATTTGGACGCCACCGGCCAAGAAATCGTGCGGGTTAATACCGATCGGAACGGCGTCTCCGCCATCGTGCCCTCGGAGGACCTGCAAAACAAAGCCGGTCGTTACTATTTTGACGATACCATGGCGCAGCCTCCCGGAGAGTTGATGATTTCTCCCCTGGATCTGAACGTAGAAAACAACGAGATCGAAGTGCCGCATAAGCCGGTTATTCGCTATGGTCTTCCAGTCACCTATAAAGGTGAAAGAGTCGGCGTGATTATCCTGAATGTCCTGGCTGAGCGCTTTCTGGATGAATTGGCAGATGAAAACAACACAGACATCCTGGTAGATGCGAATGGGTATTATTTATATCACCCTGAGGAAAGCAAACGATGGGGCGGCGATTTAGGGACGGGTTTTTCAATTTTTCAGGACTCTCCTGAACTGGCCGACCGCCTGTTTTCTGGGCCGGCCACTGCCGGAACATTCACCGACAGCGCCTACCAATATATCTATTTGCCGGTGGTCATTCCTGGGCAGGAAAGCCCAAGCTGGTTTTTGGTGAATCAGTTAGCCAGGGACAAAGCGCTGGCTACTGTCAATGAAACGCTCAAGGTCGGCCAGGCGGTGCTGGTTATTTCTTTAATGCTGACGCCGCTGTTGTCGCTGCTGTTTAGCCAGGCGATCACCCGGCCAGTTTCGGCGCTGGCGCAATCGGCGCAAGAAATTACCCAAGGGAATCTGGATGTAGAGGTCAAAGTCTACAGCCAGGATGAGTTTGGTTTGCTGGCCCAAACGTTTAACGGCATGGTCCGGCGGTTGAAGGAAGCATTTAGTTTGCTGGAGTCGCGGGTGAGCGACCGGACGCGTGACCTGGCGCTGGCGGCGGAACTGGGGCGGAATTTGTCGCAGGTGTATGACCTGGATGTGCTGCTGCAAACGGCCGTTGACCTCATTCATGAGCGCTTCGATCTGTATTACACCCAGATTTATCTGCCCAATGAAACCCAGCAAATCCTGGTCCTGCGCGCCGGCACAGGCGAAGTTGGCCAGCGACTACGGCAAGCCCGGCACACGCTGCCGCTAGGCCCTGGCTCTATTAACGGCACGGCCGCCGCCGAAAAAGTGCCCGTCATCGTCGCCGATACGGCGAAAGACGCGCGTTTTCAGGCGAACTCGCTTTTGCCCTTTACCCGCTCGGAAATGGCGATTCCCATGCTGATCGGGGAGCGGGTGGTAGGCGTTTTGAACTTGCAGAGTGATCAGCCCAACGAGCTGACAGAGGAAAACCTGCCGGCGTTTGTCGCCCTGGCCGGCCAACTGGCCATTGCCATCGAAAACGCCACCCTGTTTACCGAGACGCTGGAAGCCCGCAGGGAAATCGAAAATTACACGCGCCGCATCACCCGCGCCGGTTGGGAAAATTATCTGGATGGCATCGAACGGCCGTCTACCCTCAACTATGTCTTCAACGGCGAAACGGACTCTGTGCAAGCGGAAGCCGCCCCAGAGAACGGTCTGGGAGCTGATTTGGCTGCGCCTATCGCCATCGTCAATGAACCAGTCGGCTCCATCCAAATCGAATTAGAAGATGACCAGCCCTGGACAGAAGATGATCTGATCCTGTTGCAGATGGTTGCCAAAGAGGTCGGCCAGCAAATTGAAAATTTAAGGCTGCTAGAAGATGCGTCGCACTATCAGGCAGAGGCGGAAAAAGCGCTGCGCCGCCTGACCCAGGAAGCCTGGCAAACCACCCAAGATAAAACAGAGCTGATTGATACCCTGGTTTACGACCAAAAACAGGTCCACCAACTGCCGGCGGCCGAACTGCCGGAGGCGGCGGCCATCACGCAGCCGATGCGCATCCACAACGAAGTGATCGGCGAACTGTCTATCGCTGCCGTATCGGGCATGGATGAAACTGAGGCGGCGGAGATTACGGCCGTTGTCGCAGAGCAGTTAAGCCGCCACCTGGAAAGCTTGCGGCTGGCCGAAGCGACCGAATTGGCCCTGGGCGAAGCGCAGCGTCGCAGCCGCGAGCTGGCCGTATTGAACCGGGTCGTCAACAAAATTTCGGCCGTCAATGGTTTGCGCGAAAGCATGCAGGTTATCGTCGATGAAATTGCCGAGGCTATCCAGGTCGATCAGGTGCGGGTTGCCATCATAGATGAGCAAGGCAGCCATCTGGTAGTGATTGCCGAACATTACGACGAAACCAAAGCCCCCAGCGCCGTGGGACAACAAATCCCCGTCGTGGGCAACAAGCTGACCGAACAGGTTATCCAGAGCCGCCAGTCCTGTTTCATTGCCGACGCCAGCACGTCCCCGCTCACGCTGCCCATTCGGGAGATGCTGCAAACGCAAGGTATCCTAAGCCTGGCTATTTTGCCCATCATCATCTCTGGCGCAGTCGTTGGCACCATCGGGCTGGACATTTTGGACCCGGACAAAACAATCGGTACGGAACAATTGCAGTTAGCGGAGGCGATTGTGCTACAAGCGGCGACAGCCATTGAGAAAGCCCGGCTGTTTGAACAGACTGAGGCGCGCGCAGAGGAGCTGGCCGTCATCAATGAGGTGGCGCAGGTCGTAGCCCAACAGATTGATCAGCAGGGCTTGCTGCTGACAGTCTACGAGCAGATCCGGCGTGTCATGCCGGTGGATGCTTGTTTTGTGGCCCTCCATAATCAGGCATTGAATCTGGTTGAGTACCCGTTTGTGTATGATAACGGCCGTATCTACCACGAAACGCCCGGCCCCTACAGAAAAGGCAGCAACATCGCCCGCGTCATTGAAACCGGCGAACCGCTGCTCATCAACCGCACCGCCGAGGAGATCCACAACATCATCCTGGGGCAGCAAGCTTCCATGATCGGCGATCAACAAAAGCCCTCAGCCTCTCTCCTGTACGTTCCTTTGCGCATCGGCCAGGAAATCATGGGGGTATTGTCCATCCATAGCTACAGCCTCAACGCCTACAGCCAAAGCAACACCGCGCTCCTTTCCGGCATCGCCAACCACGTGGCCGTGGCGCTAGACAATGCCCGCCTTCTGGCCGAATCGCGCCGGGCGGCGCAGCGGGCGCAGCTATTGCGTGAAATCTCCGGGTCTGTAAACGCCACCATGGACGCCGAATCGATCTTGCAAACGGCCGCGCGGGAAATCGGCCGGGCGCTGGGCTTGCAAACGTACGTCTATTTGCAAAATCCAGATGCCAACGGTCACCAGCACACCCCTCAACCAGAAGCAGCCGAGCAGCAACAGGCATAGATCGGGTTACTTTAGCAATGAGCCATTCTCTGAAGATGGATGAAGGAAAGAACGGATGGTAGAAAAATTGAAAGCGCTCCTTGTACCACCAGCCTACCCTGAAGACGAAGATAAAACACGGGTGGCCCGGCTGCTGCACATCATACTGTCGGCGCTAGTCATCCTGCTGACATTTGACACCGTGGTCGCTGGCGTATTAACCCAAGATTCCCTGGCCATTTCTCTCAATCTGGCGGCTGTCATTATCACGGCCGTGTTGTTTACGATCCTGCATCTTGGTTATGTGCGACCGGCGGCCATTTTGACGGTTTCGCTATACTGGGCCGCGGTTGCCGCCATCAGCGTCATCGTCACCGGTTTCTCCAGCATCATCGTCTCCAGCTTTTTTGTCCTGGTTTTTCTCTCCGGCGTCCTGATCAACAAACGAGCGTCCATCTTGTTTGCGGTCTTAAGCATCATAGCCGCCGCCATTGCCTACCAGGCGGGTATGCAAGGGAGTCTGCTGGCGGCAACACCCAAGAATCCGGTGGTGGACATCTCGGCAACGGCCGTTAACCTGCTCATCATGGCCATCATCATTTACCTCAATCAGCAAACGCTGGAAAATGCGCTCAACCGCTCCCGGCAAAGCCAACGCGCCCTGGAGGCATACCAGACACAGCTAGAAAACCGCGTGGCCCAGCGTACCCGCGACCTGGCGCTGGCTAACGAAGTAGGGCGCACCGTGCAAACCATGCGCGATCAGGACAAGCTCTTGTCCAGCGCCATTCGGGTCATCCAATCCTATTTCAACCTCTACCTGGCGCAAATTTATTTGCTCAACGACGAGGGGAACACCCTGGTTCTACGCGCCGCCGAAGGGCAGGCTGCCGAACGCCTGCTACGCCAGGAACATTTTCTGACGGTCAATGCCGCTTCAATTAACGGCCGTGCCGCCTTCGAGAAACGCCCCCAGATCGTCAGCGACACCAAAGAAAGCCCCATTTTCCGGCCTCACCCGCTTTTGCCGCTCACCCGGTCTGAAATGGCCGTCCCGCTCAAAGTCGCCGATAGGGTTCTCGGTGTGCTGGATTTGCAAAGCACAGACATAGGCGCTTTTTCTGAGGAAAACCTGCCCGCTTTCGAGGCGCTGGCCGGCCAACTGGCCATCGCCATGGAAAATGCCCAGTTGTTCACCGAGCGCCAGCAAAGCAGCCTGGAACTGGAGCAGGCCCTCGCCAGGGCCGAAACCCAGGCGACCCAATTGGCCTTGATCAACGAATTGTCCACCGCTCTGGAAAACAATTCACAGGCGCTCTCAGGCATTTTAGACATTTCCGCCCACTATTTGCCCCAGCTAATGCCCGGCACATTGCACTGGATTTCGTTATGGGATGAGGCAGATCAGTCAGTTAGAACGATCTCCTTAAACGGCTCCGCCGCTGGCGACGCCGACGCGGCGGCTTTCCCCTTTGCCGATGCCCTGGTCCGGTCCGTTATTGAGGAGAATCAGATCACGCGCCTTGATGATGAAGCAGATCTGGCGGCTTTTGCCGATCTGACCGTGACCGCCGCTCAGCCTATCCGCAGCGTGCTGCTGGCGCCCCTGGCCAGCGGCCCCAAAGCGGCCGGCACGCTGAATCTGGCCAGTGAACGGCCGTCTGCCTTTACGGCCGTCGACGATAATTTGGTCTTACAGGTTGGCAACTTGCTGGCCACCCACATTGAAAGCCAGCGCCTAAAATCCCGTGTCCAGCGCCTGGCCGCCCTCGTCGAAACCCACCCCGACCTGATCGGCATCATCACGACAGATGGCAAAACCACGTATGTAAACGCCGCTGGACTGGCCATGTTAGGGCTTCCGCACGGTTATCCTGTCTCGCAAATTGCCTATTCCGACTTCTTCTCCACCGAGGACAACCGGCTCATTCTGAAGGAAGGTCTACCGGGGGCGCTGGAGCAAGGGGTGTGGACCGGTCAGGTTACGCTGCACAGACGGGACGGCACGGCCGTTCCGGCCGACGTTACCGTGGCCCCCAACTATGACGTCGCCAACGAACCGGTTGGTTTTAGCGTCACCCTGCGCGATATTTCCGACCGGGTGCAGGCCATCGATGCCCAGCGCCAGTTGTCGTTGCAGCTCGAAGAGCGCTTGCTCCAGGTGAATGCTTTGCAGCGCACAATGACCCATGAAGGCTGGGCCGAATTCTTGACCTCGCCCAACCGCCTGATTCAAGGCTTTATGTACGACAACGAGCAGATCCGGCTGCTTTCGCAGCGAGATCTCGCCAAACCAGAGACGCCGCAGTTGGCTGCCAATGGGGCCCATGCAGATGATTCAGTTGTAGCCAAGCCGATGCTGGTTCGCGGCGAAACTATCGGCATTTTGGGCGCGCGCAATCCGTCGGGTGCGCCGCTGGATGCGGATCAGCAAGAAATGCTGGCGGTGCTTTCCAGCGAAGTCGCCGAAGCCTTGGAACGCGCCCGCTTGTTTGAGGAGATGGAGCTGGCCCGGCAGCAGGTGAATGACCTGTTCACCGGTAGTGAGCGGGTGGTGCGCGCCGGCTCGCTGGCGGAAGTATTGCATGCCCTGGTCGATTCCACGCCGCTGAAGCGTCTGGAAAGGGCCAATATCCTGTTTTTTGACAAGCCCTGGGGCGAGGTAGCGCCGAACACGTTGACGATCACGGCCGTTTGGGAAAAAAGCCGCCAATCAGCCCCAATTCCCGTCGGAACACAGTTCGCCCTGGAGCAGTTCCCCAGCATCCGCCAGCTTACCCCGGATGGTCCGGTTATCTTCTCAGACGTCAACCACGATCCACGCCTTGGTCCCGATCTTCGGCAATTTACAGAGCAGATGGGCGCCAGCAGCCTCTTCTTTTTCCCTCTGGTAGTTGGCGACCAGTGGTTTGGCATTTTGTCTGCCATCTCCACCACTCCGGTGACCTTTACCGAGGAGGAAATCCGGCAGACCACCAGTCTGGTAGACCAGGCGGCCGCCGTAAGCCAGACGCAGCAGTTGTTCCAACAGGCGCGGGATCGCGCCCGCCGCGAACAAATTTTGCGCGAGGTTACGGCCCGCGTGTACGCGGCTGCCGACGCCGAATCGGTTCTGCGAACGGCAGCTAAAGAAGTAAACCGGGTGCTCGGCCTGGACGCATTCGTTTATCTAGACGAGGGTGTCGCGGAGGATGGCGGGAGCAACGGCCGTCACCAACCCGAAGACCAGACGGTTCTCACACCAGAAAAGACCAAATGATAATCACAGGTATCTGTATCCCCCCTACTCGCCAAGGGTTCGGAGATAATTCGAGATGAGACAAAGAATCAACAGCAGCTTCCGCCTAAGACTCGCATCCATAATCCTCCTGGCCGTTTTGTTTCCCATACTTGCCATTATGGGTATTGTGGTATACGAGGGGGTAAAAGCCTTCCAGGAGATTGCCCAGGACGATTTAAGAGTGCGCGCTGACGTCCTCAACGAGTCTACCGTCAGTTGGGACAGATCGATGGTTCTGGCTGTGCAAAACCTCAGCCGCCAACCAGACATTACCACCATGGACCCGGCCCGGCAGGAAAAAGCTCTGATAACCATGGCCGAAACCTACACAGACGCCTATCTCATCCTGACGACCGATCGGGAAGGAACCAACGTAGCCCGCAGCGACAGCGGGGCAGCCAACTATTATGGCGACCGGGACTGGTTCCAAAACGCCGCCGCCGGGGAGCCGGTTTATCGTCAATCGCTGATCAGCCGCACCATTGGCAAACCGGTTATCGGCTACGCATCGCCCATCCGCGGTGATAATGGCGACGTCGTCGGTGTGGCGTTTTTGGGCAGCAAGCTAACCACCCTGGCCGATTCAGTTGGCGCCAGCAAAATCGGCGAGACCGGTTATGGCTTTTTGGTCGATGGGGCCGGCAATGTGTTGGCGCATCCTGATCCCGCCCTGGCCGCCGACGAATTAGTCAACCTGAGCAATTATCCACCGGTGCAACGCTTCCTTGCCGGCCAGGATGGCTTTACCACCTTTACGGACGAACAAGGCGTCTGGTATGCCTACGTCCAACGCCTGGCAAACGGGTGGGGCGTAATCATTCAACAGCAGCGGGCAGAGGCGCTTGCCGGGGTGTCTGGCTTCCTGGTGGTGTTAGGGAGCTTGTTTTTCGGGCTTATCGTCATCATTGTGTTCCTGACGTGGATAGCAGCCGGTCGGGCGGTGAAGCCGGTTTTAGAATTAACGGCCGTAGCCTCAACCATCACCGCCGGTGACCTGCACGTATCTGCCTCTGTCAAAAGCGAGGATGAAATCGGCGCCCTCGCTGCGGCGTTCAACAGCATGACCGATCAGCTGCGCAACCTGATCGGCAGCCTGGAACAGCGCGTGGCCAGCCGGACGCGCGATCTGGCGCTGGCCGCCGACGTAGGCCAGGACATCGCCCAAATTCACGATCTGGACAAACTGTTTGCCCTTTCTGTTGAAAGAATCGCTTCGCTATTCGATCTGTATTATGTACAGATTTACATGTTGGACGAGGACGGCGAGAACCTGGTGCTTCGAGCCGGCACTGGGGCTATTGGTCAGGAACTGTTGGCCCGGGGGCATCGCCTGCGGCTGGATTCTACTTCGATCAACGGGCTAACGGCCGTGCAAAAACAGCCCGTCATCGTCGCCGACACAGCCGACTCGCCTTTCTTCCAACCCAATCCCGCCTTACCCCATACCCGGTCAGAAATGGCCGTCCCACTCCTTTCTGGAGACCAGGTCCTCGGGGTGATCGACTTGCAAAGTGCCGAACCCAACGCGCTCAACCAGGACAACGTGCCGGCATTCGAAGCCCTGGCCGGTCAATTGACCGTCGCCATTGAAAACGCCCGCCTGTTGTCTGAACGGGAAACGGCCGTCGCATCGCTGCAGAAATCTCAGGAACAGGCCCGCTCCATCCTGGACGCCATCACCATGCCCATGCTGATCTCGCGGGTAAGCGACGGCAAAATTCACATGGCAAACCAGTTGTTGGCCGACCTCATGCACATATCGCTGGATGATCTTGTCGGCAACCAGACGCCCAACTTCTATGTTTCTTTAGAAGACAGAGAAAAAGTCGTTGGCCAGATCCAAAAAGAAGGCTTTGTCAATAATTACGAGCTGCAGCTCCGCCGTCAGGATGGCGAACTGTTTTCGGCAGCTCTCTCGGCGCGTTTGTTCAGCATCGACGACCAGCCGACAATCATCACCATCCTGGTCGACATTTCCGAACGAATCAGGACTGCCGCGCTGCTGGAGGAACGCGTCAAGCAGTTGAACATCTTGAACGAAATTGGCCGTATGGCCGAACAAGCGCTGCCCATTCCCGAGTTTCTGGCCTGGGTGGCCAGACGCATCCCGGCGGCCATGAAAGCCCCGGACATCTGCCTGGCGGCCATTTCTTACAATGACCAGATTTATGGCCAGCCAGAGGCCGTCACCTCACCTTGCCAGATCGTCGAAGGGCTACGCGTCGGGAGCGATCTGGTAGGCCGGATTTATATTGCCTACACCGAACAACGTGCCTTCGAGAATGAAGAAAGCGCTCTGATAGGCGGGATTGGCCACCGTATCAGCAGCTATATGGAAACGCGAACGCTCATCACCCAAATTCAGGCGCGGGCCGCCGAGTTGCAGACCGTCTCAGAAATCGGCACAACCATTGCCGCCAACCTGGACGCGCAAAAGCTGCTGCAAGACGTTACCGATCTGACCAAAGAGCGTTTCGACCTTTACCATGCACACATTTATCTGCTAGACACTCAAAACGAAGAACTGGTGTTAGCCGCCGGCGCGGGCGCTATCGGGCAGCAGATGATCGCCAGCCACCACAAAATTCGCCTGAATTCTACCCGGTCGCTGGTTGCCCGGGCCGCCCGAGAAAAACGGGGGGTCACGGTAAATGACATTGTTGAAGAGCCGGATTTCATGCCAAATCCGCTGCTGCCGGACACCCATGCGGAAATGTCTGTGCCGATGGTCGCCGGGAACAATTTGCTGGGGATTTTGGACTTACAGTCGGAGCGACGGGGGCGGTTTGGACCTGAGGACATCCTGATTTACACCAACCTGGCGACGCAAATTGCGGTGGCGGTGCAAAACGCACGGCAATACGCCCGCGCCCAGGAAGCCCTGGAGGAGGTAAATGCCTTGCAGCGGGCTCTGACTCGCGAGGGGTGGCAGTCATACATGACGGCCGTTGCCCATGCCACACCCGGCTACCTGACAGAGCAAAATCAGCTAAAACCTGTCCAGAATGCCGCCTCGTTGACAGCCGGCAGCGAAAGCGCCGCGGAACCCTTCGCTTTGCCGCTGGAAGTACGCGGCACGCCCATTGGTCGTTTGGGGGTGCGAGCCAGCAAAGACGACCTATCGCCAGAAGAGCTTGTCTTAATCGAATCCATTTCCGAGCAGGTTGGTGAAGCCCTGGAGCGCGCCCGCCTGGCCGAACAAACGCAAATCGCCCTCAGCGAAACAGAAAAGCGCACCCAGGAGCTGGGCTTGCTCAACGAAATGGGCCAGCAGCTTACCGGGCAAGCCACCGTGCTTGGCGTGCTGGAAGTGATCTACACCTTCACTTCCCGCCTGATGCTCTCAGACGAGTTTTATATCGCCTTTTATGAGCAGGCGAATGACGAGATAGAGTTTGCTTACGCTTTTTCGGATGGAAAAGTTTACCGGAATTACGGGCGGCGGCGCGCGGGCAACGGTATCACCGAATACGTCATCCGCAGCCGCGAGCCGCTGTTAATGGCCGATCACGTTGCCGAGCATCTGGCACAGTTGGGCATCGAAGGCGTCGGGCGCGAGGCAGAATCCTGGATTGGCGCGCCCCTGGTGTTTGGCGATAAAGTCATTGGGGTTATCTCGCTGCAAAGCTACACCACACCGCGCGCCTTCAACGAACAGAGTCTGCGAATGCTGATCTCCATTGCGACACAGGCGGCCATCGCCATCGAAAACGCCCGCCTGATTGAGGAGACGTTTGCCCGCGCCCACCAGGAACACCTGCTGCGCGAAGTATCTACGCGGGTGAACGCGGCGGTGGACGCGGAATCGGTGCTGCAAACGGCCGTGCGCGAAATCGGCCGGGCGCTGGGTCTGGACACCTATGTTTATCTGAAGGGCGTCAGCCGGCCAGCCGAAACGGCCGATGCCGGCCAACCGAATCAACCAGCGCTGAAGGCCAGCAATGGACACCGCGAATAAATGATTCGCCTGAGAAACCTACGGAAAAAGAGAGTAACCTATGGCATCGCTTAAAGAGATTTTCCGCCCACCAGTTTTTGCCGACGAGGATCAAACCCGCAAGGCCAGCCAGCTCAACGCCATTTTGCTGTTGACGGTCGTTTCCATCCTGACCCTGACGGTGATCATGCTTTTCGGCAACAATCTGGTGTTTCGGGCTAACACCATCGTCCTCAGTGGGTTGGTCTTGCTCATGGCTGGTTTGCTCGTCGTCCTGCGTTGGGGATACGTCCGCCTTGCCAGCTACGTTTTTCTAATCGCCAGTTGGTTCGGACTTGCCTACCTGGCCTACAACTCAGAAGGAGTACGTGACAGCGCCTATATCGGTCTTTTTGTCGTCATCCTGGCCGCCGGGTTACTGGTGGGCTGGCGCGCGGCCTTGCTCTTCACGGCGTCCAGCATAGCCACCGGCTGGTTGTTAGCCTATGGACAAACCATCGGCCTGATCACGCCCATAAACTCCGAGCCGTTTTCTCAATCCCGCGAATTAACGTTCATCTTTATTCTCGTTAGCGCCCTGATCTACCTGATCATCAGCAGCCTGCAGCACAGCCTGCAACAGGCTCGCCAGAGCAACCGGGAATTAGTCGCCATCAAAGAAGAACTGGAAGAAAAAGTTGTCGCTCGGACGAAAGACTTGAACCTGGCGGGCCAGATTGGGCAGGAGATTTCAAAAGTTCAAGACCTAAACAGCCTTTTGCCACGGGCTGTCGAGATGATCCAGCAGCAGTTTGATTTATACCATGTGCAAATTTACCTGGTAGACGACCCACAAGAAAATCTGGTTCTGCAAGCCGCTACCGGTAAAGTGGGCGCACAACTCTTGGCAGAAGAACATCATCTTCCGCTTCATCAGAATTCGATCAATGCCACCGCCGCCATAGAAAAACAGGCTGTTATTGTGACGGATACTGCCACTCACAACCTGTTCCTTCCCCACCCACTTCTCCCAAACACCCGTTCCGAAATGGTTGTGCCGGTCGTGGTTTCCGACCAAGTTCTGGGTGTGCTAGACTTGCAAAGCGACAGGTCCAAAGCTTTTTCCCAAGAAAACCTGCCTGCGTTTGAGGCGCTCGCCAGCCAGTTGGCCATTGCCCTGGAGAACGCTCAGTTGTTTACCGAACTTCAGAAGGCGGAGGCAGAAACGGCGCGTTTCAGATTCGGCATCGATCAATCAAGCAGCGGTATTTTCCTCACCGACACAGATGGCACCATTACCTACGTGAATCCGGCCTTTGAGAAAATCTACGGCTACCGCGCCGAGGAAGCCATTGGCCAAACGCCCCGTATTCTGAAATCCGGGTACATTCCACCGGAGCAATACGCCTATTTTTGGCAAACGCTTTTGTCAAAGCAGATCGTGGCCGGTGAAATTATTAACAAGGCGAAAGACGGCCGTCTCATCCCCATCGAAGGCAGCAACAACCCGATCGTGACCCCCAAAGGAGAACTGGTCGGATTCCTGTCCATTCACACCGACATCACCGCCCGTAAACAGGCGGAAGACGCGCTGAACAGACAGGCGCAAGATCTACAAACCGTGGCCGAATTATCAACGGCCGTTGCCACCATCCTGGATCAGGAACAACTGCTGCAAGCCGTCGCCGACCTGACAAAAGATCGCTTTAACCTGTATCACAGCCACATCTATCTTTTAGACGAAACAGGCACGAACCTGGTGCTTTCCGCTGGAGCCGGCGAAATTGGCCGCCAGATGGTAGCCGACAACCACGTCATCCCCATGGCTACGGAACAATCCCTGGTTGCCCGATCGGCCCGCCTCCGCCAGGGCGTCATCGTCAACGACACCCTGACCGACCCCGGTTTTCTGATGAACCCGCGCCTGCCAGACACTCGCTCTGAAATGGCCGTGCCAATGATTGTTGGGGAGCGGCTGCTGGGCGTGCTGGACGTGCAATCCCAGGTGATCGATCGCTTTACCGAGCAAGATGTGCAAATCCACACGACCTTGGCCGCCCAAACGGCCGTGGCCCTGCAAAACGCCCGCCAATACACAGAAACCCAACACGCCCTGGACGAAGTGCAGCGCACCCAACAGGCTGCCCTGGAAAACGAAACCCTGCTGCGCACAATCATCGATTCCACACCCGACTGGATCTTCGTCAAAGACACCGATCACCGCTACTTGCTGGCCAACAAGGGCTACGCCGACACCTTCCACATGTCGCCCAATGACTTCATCGGCAAAAACGACCTGGACATCGGCTTCCCCGAGGATATTGTCAAAGGCAATCCGGAGAAAGGGATACGCGGATTTTGGGCGGATGATCGCCAGATCATGGACGAAGGCGAGCTAAAGGTCATCCCGGAAGAACCGGCTGTCGTTGACGATGAACCGAGAGTCCTCAACACCATCAAAGCCCCGCTTAGAAACGAGCAAGGCAGCGTAGTCGGTGTCGTCGGGTTTGTCCATGACATCACCGATCTCAAGACCGTAGAAGAAACGCTCCGCGAGAAGCAGGCGCAGTTGCAGCAGGCCATGTACGCCGCCCGTATGGCCAATTGGGAAATAGACCTGACAACCCAACAATTTACGTTTAACGATCAAGTCTACGAACTTTTAGGGACTTCCGCCGCGGATCAGGGCGGGTACCAGATTTTACTGCCTGAGTTTCTGAATCGGTTTGTCCATCCCACGGATGCAGAAATGCTGATGGTCGCCGTGGGCGAACTTCTAAGCGCCAATCAAACCAATACGCTAGAAAAAGAGGTGCGTTTTATATCCCCCAACAGGCAGACGAAGACGATGCTTTTGCGCTTTGAATATAAGCGGGCGGGCGACAAACCGGCCCGCACTATGCTCGGCACGGTCCAGGACGTGACTGAACAGAAAGAGGCGCAGTTGGCGCAAGCACGATTGACCCGTGAATTGGAAGAGCGGCTGGAGCAGATGGACGCGCTGCAGCGGGCGATGACGCGTGATGGCTGGCAAGCCTTCCTGACCAGCAGCGAACGCACGGTGCAAGGGTTTATGTTTGCGAATGAAAATATTCAGCCCATACAACCCGGCGCCTTAAACGAGCAGATTGCCACCAACGCCCCCTTCCCGCTGGAGGATATTACGGACATTTCGTTTAATGAAGAACAAACGGCCGTTTCCATCCCTCTCAACCTGCACGGCGAATCCATCGGCATCATCGGCGCGCGCAGCAAATCGGGTGAATCGCTGAACAAAGAACAGCAAACACTTCTCACCGCCCTCTCTACGCAAGTCGTAGACGCCCTGGAACGCGCCCGACTGTTTGAAGAAACAGAAATTGGCCGCCAACGCCTGGATGCCCAGGCCCGCGAACTGGCCGTGATCAACGAAGTGGCTCAGTCGGTCTCCCAGTTATTGGAGCCCGCCGACCTGCTGGAGACGATCTTTAAGCAAGTGCAGCGCGTGTTGGCCGCCGACGCTTTCATCGTCGCCAGCTACGACCCGCGCACCAACCTGCTGAGCTACCCACTGGTTTATGATGGCGGGCAGCGCTATCAACCGCCGGCTGGCCGCCCGGCAGCGGACAACCCCTGGCTGCAAGTGGTGCAGACAGGCCAACCACGCCTGATCAACCGCACCGACGAAGAGATCGCCGCCCGTCTGGCCGAATTACAAGATGCGGCCGAGCATCGCTTGGGGGCCCCTGGCAAAGTGTCCGCTTCGCTGATTTTTGTTCCTCTCTTCCTGGGCCAGCAAGCCATCGGCGCGTTGTCTGTGCAAAGTTACGCCCAGGCGGCTTACAGCGACCACGACCTGGCCTTGTTGGCCGGTATTGCCAACCACGTAGCCGTGGCCCTGGAAAACGCGCGGCTCTACACTGAAACGCAGCGCCGTGCTGAACGGGAAGCTCTGGTTAACGCCATCAGCCAGAAGATCCAGAACGCGGCGACGATAGAAAGCGCCATGCAAACGGCCGTGGCCGAGCTGGGCAAAGCGTTCCAGGTGAAACGCGCCATCGTCGAACTAAACCATACCAAACCGTTGCCTGAGATTTCATAACGCCAACGAGATTGGAGACTGTACTTATGGCCAACAACAGCCAAAATCATCAAACCGCCACCAGCGATTACCAATTTTTGGATAAAATGCAGGCGCTGCAAGAAGTCAGCCTGGCGTTATACCGCACGGCAAGTCTGGAAGAGCTGTACCGGCAGGCTGTCGAACTGGGCCGGACACGCCTCGGCTTCGACCGTCTTGGCCTGCTGCTCTACGACGAAGCCAACGGCCTGATGCACGGCGCTTTTGGCACCGACGAGCAAGGCAACCTGCGCGACGAACGCGACTACAGCGAGCCCATCGAAGACCCCCGCCTGCTGCAAGTCCTGCACAGCGCAGAGCGGATTGGCTACTGGCCCGAGACCCAGCTCCGAGACTTTGGGCAGGTGATAGGCCAGGGTTGGAATGCCATGGCGGTGCTGTGGAGCGGCGACAAAGCCATCGGCTGGCTGGCGGCCGACAACCTCTTGAAGCGCGAACCGCTCACGTATCACCTGGACATCTTGAAACTGTATGGCGCGACGTTGGGGCACCTCATCTCTCAAAAGCAGTCGGAAGAGGCGCTGCATCGTCAGGAGCGCGCGCGGTACCAGACGTTATTCGACAACGCGGCCGATACCATTGTTGTAATGGACATGGACGGCCGTCTGACGGATTGCAATGCCAGTTTCATGGAGTTAATTGGTTACGGCCGTGATGAAGTAATCGGCCAATACATCACCCGCTTCTTTGCCCCGGCCAGCTTGCCCACCTTCAAGGCCATGTTCCCGCTATTGCATGCCAAAGGATATGCCGAAGGCGAAGTACAATTCATGCACAAAAGCGGTCATGCCGTTGACGTGTGGAACAAGGCGCAGTTATGGCGCGACGATCAAGAAAACCTCCAGGGCATCGTCTTATTCAGCCGCGACATTACCGATCGCAAAACGGTAGAAAGAGAACTCAATCTGCGTCAGTCAGCTTTGGAAGCAGCCGCCGACGGCGTCGTCATCACCGATAAGCAGGGCAGCATCCTCTGGGTGAACCGCGCATTTACCAATCTCACCCAATACAGCCGGGAAGAAGCCATCGGCGGCAACCCGCGCCTGCTAAAATCCGGCGCCCACGACGAAGCCTTTTATCGGCAGTTGTGGCAATCTTTGTTAGACGGCCGTGTCTGGCAAGGCGAAATCACCAACCGGCGCAAGGATGGCTCCCTCTACCAGGAAGACATGTCCATCACGCCAGTTCATTCGGCCAATGGCGAGATTTCCCATTTCGTGGCCATCAAGCGCGACATCAGCCAGCGCAAAACCAGCGAAGAAAGACAGCGCCAGGAAAGCGCGCTGCTGACCAGCCTGGTAGACTCCATCCCGGACCTGATCTTCTACAAAGACGTGGCGGGCGTTTACCTGGGCTGCAACACCGCCTTTGCCCAGTTTGCCGGCCGCCCGGTGGACGACATCGTCGGCAAGACCGATTTTGACCTGTTCCCTGAGGAGGTGGCCGCCTTTTTCCGCGAGCAAGACACCCAGATGATGGCGCAGGACGAGGCGCGGCATAATGAGGAATGGGTCGATTACCCGGACGGCCGTCGCGTGCTGCTGAACACCCTGAAAACCCCCTTTTACGACGCCGACAAAAACCTGCTGGGCCTCATCGGCATCAGCCGGGACGTCACCGCCGCGTACCATGCCCAGGAAGAGCTGCGGCGGTTAGGGTACGTGGTGGAGCAGTCGCTGGACGGAACGGCCGTAGCCAACCTGGACGGCATCGTCGAGTTTGTCAATCCCGCCTGGGCTACCATGCACGGCTACACCGTCGACGAACTGATCGGTCAACACCTCAGCGTCTTCCACACCCCAGAGCAGTTGGCCAACGAAGTCGACCCGGTGAACCAGCGCGCCCTGGCCAGCGGCCAGGCCCAGCGGGCGGAAATCGGCCATGTGCGCAAAGACGGCGTCACCTTCCCCACCCTCATGACCATCGACCTGCTGCGCGACGAAAACGCCCAGCCCATCGGCCTGGTCGCCGCCACCCAAGACATCACCGACCGCAAAGTAGCGGAAAGAGCCTTACAAGAAAATCAGGAGCGTCTGGAGGAGGCCACTCGCATTGCCCGGCTGCATTACTGGGAATTCGATGTCGCCACGCAGATGTTCACCTTCTTGCCGGCTTATTACGAATTGCTCGGCACAACGGCCGAAGAAGAAGGCGGCTACACTATGTCGGCGGCCGACTACGCCCGCAAATATGTGCCCGATTACGAAGCCGGCATTGTCCAGCAGGAAATCATCGCGGCGCTAACCGCCGATGACCCCAACTACAGCCGCGAGATTGACTCGCTGAACCGGACTAAAGACGGCCGTGTCTTCCCCATCCGGGTCCGCTTCCGCGTCCTCAAAGACAACGACGGCAACACCATCAAATTCATCGGGGCCAACCAGGACATTACAGACCAGGTAAAAACCGAGCAGGCGCTGCGCGAACGTGAAAGCCTGCTGCGCACCATCATCGACTCCACACCCGACTGGATCTTTGTCAAAGACCTGGACCATCGCTACCTGCTGGTTAACCAGGGCTACGCCAATTCGTTCAACATGAGCCCTGCCGACTTCATCGGCAAGAACGACCTCGACATCGGCTTCCCGGAAGAGATCGTCAAGGGCAACCCCGAAAAAGGCATTCGCGGCTTTTGGGCCGACGACCGCGAGATCATGGAACGGGGTGAAATCAAGATCATTGACGTGGAACCGGCGGTGGTGGACGGGCAGCAGCGGTTCCTGAACACCATCAAGGCGCCCCTCAAGGATTCTACCGGCCAGGTTGTCGGCATTGTAGGCTTCGTCCACGACATCACAGAACGCATCGCCGCCGAAGAAACTCTGGCTAAACAGGCAGCCCAACTCCAAACGGTGGCCGAAATCTCCACCAGCGTCTCGACAATCCTGGATCAGACCTCTTTGCTGCAAAACATCGTCGACCTGACAAAGGAACGGTTTGACCTTTACCATTCACACATCTATCTGCTGGATCCCTCCGGCAAATCGCTGGTACTGGTCGCCGGCGCAGGCGAAGTCGGGCAAATCATGACGGCCGAGGGCCGCTCCATCCCCCTCGCGCAAGAAAGATCCCTGGTCGCCCGCGCCGCACGCAGCAAACAGAGCATCATCATCGACGATGTGCAGGCGGAGCCCGGCTTCCTGCCGCACCCGCTCCTTCCGGAGACAAAGTCGGAAATGGCTGTGCCCCTGCTCGCCGGCGATCAGGTCATTGGCGTCCTGGACATTCAGGCAGACCAGACCGATTACTTCTCCGAAGATGACGCCAACATTCAAACCACCCTGGCTACGCAAATCGCCATCGCGGTAGAAAACGCCCGCCTGCTGACCGAAACCCAGCGCGCCTTCAAAGAGCTGGATGCTCTGACGCGCCGTCTGACCCGCGAATCGTGGGAGAATTATTTACAGGCCTTCGAACGGCCGGAACGGGGCTTCGCCTACGATTACGGCCAGCTTCTGGCGCTTGATCATGGCGGCGTGAACTTGTCCACGGCGTCCATTCACGCCGAAAACCAGGCGAACGGCTTGCTGGCTCATCCTTTGGTGGTAAATGGCGAGCCAATTGGCCGCCTGGCGCTTTTTAATGATGAGGACGAAGCCGGGCAAACGGCCGTATCCGCCGCAGAAATGGAGGAGATCATCGCCGCTGTGGCCGAACAGTTGAGCGCTCGAATCGAAAACATCCGGCTGACCGAGCAAACCCAGGCCGCCCTCAGCTTAACGGAAAGGTTGTATCAAGCCGGCCATCGCATCAACAGCGCCGGTAGTGATTTGCAGGAGGCGCTGGCGGCCGTGAATGAGGCCGGGCCGATTCCCATCATCAACCGGGGCGTCCTCTTCTTGTTCGAACGCGACGCGGACGGCGAAATGCGGGCGATCAGTGTGGCCGCCAACTGGCACAATGGTTCAGGCACGAAACCGACGGCCGTTAATACCCGGTATGAGCGCGAAGCGATGGCCGCTTTAGGGTTGATGACCACCAAAGATACCTTGTTGTTCGATGACGCCCAGCACGACGAGCGCATTGACCCGACCACGAAAGGCGTTTTCAAAGCCCTGAATATACAATCGCTGGTCGTCATCCCCTTGTGGGTAGGTTCCCGGCAGTTGGGCAGCATCTTGCTGGAGGCGGAAGAGGTTCATCACTTCACGGAGAAGGAGATTGAGCCATATGTGGCGCTGTCTGGCCAGTTGGCGATTGCGGTTGACCGCCAACGACTGTTGAGCCAGGCGCAAAAACGAGCTGAACGGGAACGGCAAATTCGCACGATTACAGACAAAATCCGGCGCGGCGTTGACCGGGAGGCCATTTTGCAGATTGCCCGGGACGAGATTGGCCGTATGCTGGGCGCGCAAACGGTGGCCGGCCAGCTTGGCACACCCTCGCTCTTGTTGGACAAGTTGAACGCCGCCGACAAAGACCCAAAGCAAAACGGCCGTCAATAAACTGGCTGGCATAAGGAGTAAGCATCTATCATGGCTCATCAATTCCAAATGCAAGATAACGGCATTTTACTCGTTACCTTACAGGGTGATTTCACCGAAGCGGACCTGGACGATTACCTGGCTCAGTTAAGTTCATATCTGGAACCGCTCGGTACAGACGAGCGGCTCGTCTCGTTTTTAGATACGACGGAACTTTCGAATGTATCGCCGAACGTGCGGCGGGCCGTGACCGACTTTGTGAAAGACCCCCGTTTTGGGAAAACGGCCGTGTTAGGCTCCAATCGCTTCGTCAAAGTCCTGATCGATTTCCTCCTGAGAGCCAGCGGTCGGGATCACATCCACTACTTTACTGATGAAACCGCCGCCTGGGTGTGGCTAAAAATTGAGAATTAGACAGGCAACAGGCACAGCCAGGAAATCGCCTGCTGGCAGGGATAACTTATGACCAGAGAGTTAACCTACGAACAATATAAACAGTTGATCGAAAAACAAGGGCAGGAGATTCTAGACTCCCTGGCCTACGCCGCCTCCGGCGATCTGAATCGAGAGATCGCCATCCCCGAAGGTGTCGACGTGCTGACCGACCTGGCCATTGGCCTGAGCTACCTCATCGACGACCTGCGTGCGTTGGTGGAACGTGAACGCCTGAACCAGTTGGTTTTGGAAGAGCGGGTGGCCGAACGGACCCAAGAACTGCAAAGCGCCCTGGAAGAAGTCCGCGCTGTGCAGCGCCGGTATGTCGAGCGCGAATGGTCAACATACACCGCCGACGCGGTAGTGGGCGATGCGGCCTTTCCGGAAAATTGGGCGCCGCTGGTGGAAACGGCCGTGCTCCAACAACAGAGCGCTCTGCACACCAATGGCGAGACAACCCTGGCCGTCCCCGTGCGCTATGCCGAAGAAATCATCGGCGTCTTAGGATTCGGCGGCGACGCCAACGAGGTCGATTGGGAAGAAAGCGACGTGACCGCGGTAGAAGCCATCATCGAACAGGTCGGCTTTGCGCTGGAAAACCAACGCCTCTTCGACCAAACGCAGGCCGCACTCCAGGAATCTTCCAGTCTATACGAAGCCAGCGCCGCAATTAACGCCGCCGAAACTTTCGATGATATTTTGCATGTGGTGCGCACCTACACCCTGGCCGGCGACGCCCAAAGCATCAGCTTCAGCCTGTTTGACCGGCCCTGGACCGCAGCAGAAATGCCTGAGTGGGTCGAAATTCTGGCTTATCAAACCAAACGGCAAAACCAGACGATTCCCTCTCGTTTCCCTCTGGCCGATTTTCCGTCGGCAGCCACGATTCTGAAGGCCGACCGCACCACCATCATTGAAGATTTTGATCATCCCCGCGTCGAAATCGACCAGAATATTTACCTTTTGTACACCAAACAATTTGGCGCCCGCGCTGCGGTCTTTTCACCGCTGGTCGTTGGCGGGCAGTGGATTGGTTATATCAACGCCTTATTCAAAAATCCGAGCAAATTTGCCGAAGAAGATGTCAGGCGGCTGGCGGCCATTTCCAGCCAGGCGGCCGTAGCCATCCAGAACGTTATTTCTCTGGCCAACACTGAAGCGCGCGCCGATGAATTGCGTATCCTCAATGAAATGAGCCGCGCCCTGGCCACCATGCTCGATCCGGCAGAAATTCTCAACAGCATCCATGACTACACCGGTCAACTGCTGGATGCCTCGACCTTCTTCATTGCCTTGTATGACGCTCAGGCCCAGGAGATCAGCTATCCCATTGCCTTTGAGGATGGCCAGGCGATTCGGATTGATTCACGGCCGTTTAGCAATGGGCTGACCGAATATGTCATCACCCACGCCCAACCCCTGCTCATTGAAAATGACTTGCAAGGCTGGCTGGCAGAAAAAGGGCTGGACCTCATCGGGACGGTTTCCAATTCCTGGCTGGGCGTCCCGATGATCAGCGGGCGGCAGGTCATCGGGATTATTGTGGTGCAGCACGAACAGGCATATCACTACAATGAAAACAACCTCAGTTTGCTCAGTTCGGTCGCCAGCCAGGCCACCATCGCCCTGCAAAATGCCCGCCTGTTCCAACAAACGCAGGCGCGCGCCCAACGCGAACAAATATTGCGCGAGATTACGGCCCGGGTTCGTAGTTCCGCCGACGTGGACACAATCATGAAAACGGCCGTCAAAGAAATCGGTCAGGCGCTTGGCCGGCGCACGTACATTGTCCTGGGCCACGAGTCAGATGAAGGTGTGCCCACGCCCCCCACCCAAAAAGATGGAGCGCAACATGAGCAACGATAACAATCGCCTCGCACCATTCGCGGCAGACACTTTGGCCGTTGCCCAATTCCTGGAACAAGCCACGGACATTGTCATGCTGCTCACCCCAGACGGCACCCTGGTTCACATGAACGAAAACGGCCGTATGCTGCTCAGCATCTGGGATGAAGACGTAATGGCCAGCCTGACGCTCGCCGATCTCACCGTGGAAGCGGAACGGCCGTTACAACAAGACATAGCCATTCCCGCCGCCCTCCAGGAAGGCTCCTGGCAAGGCGAATGCACCTACCTAAGTCAAGACGGCCTGGAAATCCCCATCTCCCAAAAAATCATCGGCAACATCACCCAGGACGGACAAACTCCCATGCTGGCCGTCCTCGCCCGCGATCTGTCCGAGCGCAAATGGGTGGAAACCTCCCTACTAGAAAGCGAAACCCGGTTCCGCAGCTCCTTTGAAAACACCTCCTTGGGCATGAGCCTGGTTAGCGCCGAAGGCCATTTCCTCCAGGTCAACAAACCCCTCTGCGCCATCCTCGGCTTCACCGAAACAGAATTTCTCAGCCAAACCCTGGCCGGAATTCTTCATCCCGATGAGCGCGATGAAAGCGCGTCGTTCCTAAACCGCCTGGAGTCCAGAGAAACCAACACCATCAACCGCGAAATCCGCTTCGTCCACAAAACAGGCGACGTTCTCTGGGCCAACATCAACCTTTCCACCATTGTGGACAGCCTGGATCGGGTCTCCTATTTTTTGATGCAGCTAGAAGACATCACCCAGCGTAAGCTGCTGGAAAATCAGGTCCAGGAATCGCTGCAAATCAACAAGCGCCAGCTAGAAATCAGCCAGGCGTTAGCCTCCGCACGCACCGAACAAGAAATCGTCGACGTCATTGTAGAAAAAGCCGACTACTTCCCCAACATCGCACTGTCCATCGCCTTCATCGAATACGACAGCAGCGGGCGGGTAGATGTCATTCGCGGAGCCAATGCCTTCGAGAGCCATATTCATCTGATGCCCATCGGCACACGCACCTCCTGGAAAGAATCACCTATCACTCAGCTCTATTCCGAAAAACGGATTTTTGTCAGCGGCGACATCACCACCGACATTCGGGTCAACAAACAAACCAAAAAAATGTTTGCCGCCTCCGGCATCAAGAGCTTCGGCATTTTGCCCCTGGTAGCCAGCGATGAATGGCTGGGTAACATGGCTATCATGTCCCAGGACGAACACTTTTTTAATGATCAGGTACTCTCCTTTTACCGCAGCCAGGCAGAACAGGCCGGCATTGCGCTTCGGGCCGCCCGTCTCTTTGCTAACATTCAAGCCTCTCTGGAATCTCGCAGCCGCGAAGTTTCCTTGAGCATCCAGATCGCCCAGGAAATCGCCACCGCCCACGATCTGAGCGGTCTTTACAAGCGTGTGGTCGATCAGGTGAAAGAAGTTTTAGATTATTATCATGTGCAACTGCTGCGCTATGATCCTTTCCTGGACACCGTAGCCCTGATTTATGGTTATGGTGAAGCAGGCGCTAAAATGCTGGCGCTCAATCACTCGATGCCCCTCGGCGTCGGACTGATTGGGTTGGCGGCGGCCACCGCCCAAACAACCAGGCGTGACAATGTGGCCATTGCCCCAGACTGGCAGCCCAACCCGCTGCTGCCCAACACCCGCAGCGAAATTGCCGTGCCCATCAAACTTCGTGATGAGGTTCTGGGCGTGCTGGATATCCAAAGCGACCGGTTGAATGCATTCAGTGAAAATGATCAGCTCGTTTTGGAGGGCTTGTGCGGCCAAATTGCCATCGCCATTGAAAGTACGCGGCTGCGTGAAGAGATGGACGCCCGGATGAACGAACTGACCACGCTACAGCGGTATATGAGCCGGGAAGGCTGGGAAGTCTACCGGGCGCAAAAAGAAGATTCACTGCCCGGCTATCAGTTCGACCACCAGGGCGTTGTTACCCTGCCCAAAGTACGGGAGATGGCGCAGGGGGCGAGTCAGGGCAACGGCAACGGCCGTTCCGCCCCACCATCCCCCGCCCCATTCGGCAGCCTCGACATTCCCCTCACTGTCCGCGGCGAAGCCATCGGCAAGCTAGGCATACAAGCCGACAGCGACGCGCCCCTGACCGACGATGAGCTGGAATTCATTCGCTCCATTTCCACCCAGGTTGCTGAAGCTCTGGAAGCCGCCCGCCTGTTCGAACAAACCCAAAACTCCTTGAGCGAGCAAGAACGCCTCTCCACCCAGTTGGAAACAGTCGCCCAGGTCAGCACCGCCGCCTCCACCGTCCTGGAAGTAGACGCCCTGCTCCAAGCCGTGGTAGACCTTACCAGAGCCAGCTTCAACCTCTACCATGCCCACGTCTACCTGATCGACGAATCCGGCGGGCGCCTGGTGCTGCGCGCCGGCGCCGATCAAGTTGGGCGGCTCATGACCCTGGAAGGGCGCGAAATCGATCTAAAAGCCGAATCCCTGGTTGCCCGCGCCGCGCGCACCCGAAACGGTATCGTGGAAAATGACGTGCGCAAAATCGTCGATTTCCTGCCCAATCCCCTCCTGCCCCATACGCGCGCCGAACTGGCCGTGCCTATGATCATTGGCGACCGGCTCATCGGCGTGCTGGACCTGCAATCCGACAAGGTCGATTACTTCACCGAAGAAGACTTAAACATCCATCGCACCCTGGCTTCCCAAATTGCCGTCGCCGTGCAAAATGCTATCTTGTTCGCCGAACAGGTGCAGGCTTCCGAGAAACTGCGCGAAGTTGACCAGCTAAAGTCTGAATTTTTAGCCAGCATGAGCCACGAATTACGCACGCCGCTCAATTCCATCATCGGTTTTGCCGACGTGCTGCTGGAAGGGCTGGACGGCGATTTGAACGAGCGTATGGAAGAAGATGTCCGGCTCATTCGCGACAGCGGCCGTCACCTCCGCTCGCTTATCGGCGACATTCTGGATATGTCCAAGATCGAAGCCGGTCGCATGGAACTGCGCTACGAAGAAATCGATATGCGCCAGATGGCTAACGACGTCATCGCCACGGCCGCACCCCTGGCCGAAGCCAAAAAGCTAGACCTCATCTGTCACATCAGCGACGAGGTGGACATTGTGGAGGCGGATCGTACGCGTCTGCGCCAGGTGATGTGGAATATTGTCGGCAACGCCATCAAATTCACGGAAAAAGGCCATGTAGCTTTGAATCTGAAAATGCAAAGCAACAATCTGCTGGTTTCGATTGAGGACACCGGTATTGGCATCAAGGAGGAGAACATTCCCATTGTCTTTGAACAATTCCGGCAAATTGATGGCAATCTGAACCGCAGCGCCGGCGGCACGGGCTTAGGGATGCCGATTACCAAGAAACTGGTGGAACTGCATGGCGGCGAAATTTGGGTGGAAAGCACGTTGGGCAAAGGCAGTACATTCTTCTTTACCATTCCCAACGTGCAATCGGTGCGTCGCCGGCGGGAAACGTCGCCCCTGGAAATGGATTAACCTGGCGTCGTCTTCCGAGACGAGCAGGACGCGGGTGTTTGGCCAACCAAATGCCGGCTAAACTGTATCCAGACCTTACACAATTTAGGGATACCTGTTAAAATGTTGAGGATGAAAATTTTTAAGAGGTTCAAGATCAAGAAACGTTATGCCAACTGACCGTAAGCAAGTTCTTTGCGTTGAAGATAATCCGGTAAACATGCTGCTGGTCTCTCGCATCGTTGAGGCCGAAGGGCATGAACTTATTAAAGCTGAAGATGGACCAACGGCCATTTCCATTCTGGAAAAAATGGAGCCGGACATCATTTTGCTAGACATCAACCTGCCAGGCATTGATGGCCTGGAGTTAGCCCGCCGCTTCAAGGCCGATGAGCGCCTCTCGACCATTCCTCTGATAGCGACGACGGCTCAGGTTTTGGTAGGCGATCGGGAACGATGTCTGGAGGCTGGCTGCGATGATTATCTGCCCAAGCCGCTGGACATTCGCAAATTACGGGAAGTGATGCGCAATTATCTGAACGCCAACCAGACCTAACCGCTGAATTTTGGAAGCTTTGGCCATTTTTATGAAAACGACCGTCCCACCAGGACGGCCGTTTTCCCGTCTATATGGGTTAAAAACAAAATCCGCTCTTCAGCGCCCCGCAGCCGCAGCTGCTGTTCCAGCCAGGCCGGTTCCAGCGGCGCGCCCCGCTTTTTGATGGTGACACGACCAATGCCGCGCTGCCGCAAATAGGCGCGCAGGCGCTTGAGTTGAAAGGGAAACCAATCTTCGATGGCGTAACAGCGGGCAAAGAGGGTGGGTTGAGGGGACACGGCCGTCAGATACGCAATCTCCGCGTCAATCTTCGTGGCTCCCAACCGGCGCGCCAATTCCTCCACCAGATGCGCCCGAATCACCGCGCCGTCCGGCTCATACAGGTAGCCTTGCGGCGGCGTCACGGCCACCGCTTCGCCCGGCTCACTGGTCAGCGTGTGGCCGCCGGGCAGCAGCGTCGCGCGGCGCGCCGCGCCAGTTTGCAGCGGACCAAACCACAGCACGCCCTCCTTCACGTCGCCAGCGACGGAAATGAATTCCACCTCGGCGTCCGGCGGCAGTTCGCTGTAATCGACGCCGGGGCTGATTTTAACAGCCGTGGCCGCCACCTTCGCCCGCCAACCCGCTATCAGGCTGAGCGGCGGCTGGTAATCGTGGACGGAAAAGAGTCGACGGCCGTGGGCGTCGCGCCGGGCCGGGTCGAAAAAGAGCGCGTCTGCCGGTAATGGGGCCAACTGGCGCAAATCGGCCTGAAGGGGATGGAAACGGCCGTCGCCCGCATACACCTTCACGTTTTCCTGCGCCATCGCCAACCGCACCGGGTCCAGGTCCACGCCGATGACGGCCGTGTGCGCCGCCAGCGCCAGCGCATCGCCGCCAATACCGCAGCCTAAATCGGCCACCCGCGCCGCGCCCAATCTGGCAAAGCGCTGCGCCCGGTACGCGCCAATCGCCTCGCCCGACGCCTGCTCTAACGCTTCACGCGTGAAATACATCTCGTGAGCGCGGCTGAATTTGGCGGCGGCTTTCTGGCGCAGCAGCGTGGTTTCCAGCACCGCCTGCGCCAGTTCAGGCGGGATCCGCTGCCGCAACTCGGCGGCAATTTGCAAATGGGTTTGGGGGGTGGGAACGGCCGTGTCCGCCAATACCCGCTGCCCCTCAGCCGACAACAACCAACGAAATGCGCTTAAGTCCATAACAGGGTGCGGGCGAGATTGGTCTAATCTTGGAGATTGGACCAATCTTTTTCAGGGCGTTTGCGGCTCCAGGAGAATGAGGTCGGCCTCAACCGGTTCGTCCGCTTCGTCGGGCGCGGCCGATTCGCGCCCGGCCGCCTGACGGCCGCAGTAAACCTGATAGGCGCAGCGGCGGCATTCGTCCCAATCGTCGGTCAGCGGCCAGTTGTCCTCGACCAGGGCGGCGTCTATCTGGGCGACAATGGCCTGAATGTCGGCCCAGTTTTGCGCGTGGTCGACGGCGGAATAGGCGATGGTGCGCGGAGCGTCCGGTTCGGCGGCGTACCAATAGGTGAGGTGGATGGCCTCTGGGCGCAAAATGTGCGCCGGATCGGGCCACAGGGCGCTGCCGCCTTCGGCCAGCAACGCCAGATACAGCCGCGTTTGCCAGTCTACCCGCAAGGCACTTTCGCGCCGGGGACGGCCGGTTTTCCAATCGTAGAGATGGGCAAACGGCGCGCCGTCGCGCTCGCCGATGATGAGCAAATCGAAACGCCCCAACAGCAAATGACGGCCAACAGGCACCGTCAGGCGGTGTTCGGGCAGGCGTTTGCCCGGCGGCAGGGTGGGCGGGCTGCTCTGGAACGCCTGCCACCAATGGCGCACACGGCCGTCACCAATGCTTGCTGCGTCTACGCCCAAGCCCAGGAAATGGCGCTCCATCACCTGGTGGAACTGCTGGCCGCGGGCCAAGAGGTCGGCGGAATCGTCGCCCAGGGGCGGGTCGGGCCAGGGCAGGCGGCGCAGGCTGCGCAGGTAGAAGCGTCGCCGGCAGGTGAGGAAGGTATCCAGCTTGCCCTGGCTGAGGAGAAGGGAATCGACCATCACAAATCCAGGATGGAGACGGCTTCGTTCAAAGTCTCTTCGATTGCCGGGTCTATCCCTTCGCCCATTTCTGTAAAAGATGGCAACTCGCTAAACTCGACGGCGCGTTGGTGGGCTTCTATCATGCGCGTTTTGTAGTCATCGGCCAGTTTTTTGGCGTGGCGGGCAGTCAGGTCCGGACTGGCCGTGAGGGTTTGGAACAGGCTGAGCATGTTGGCCTTGGCGCTTTTCCAATGGTCATCGGAGGGTTCTAGCGCCGCCTGCTCCACACGATCCCACAAGGATTGGAAGGGCAGCATTTCCACATCGCTGCGTTCGTCCGTTTGCGCCAGGCTGAAGAGGACGTAGTCGGCGTCACGATAGGGTTTGGCGGCGCTCAGGCTGTCGCCGTAACAAAGCTGGTTGTCTTTAACCCACAGTTTAGCCGCGTCTACGGCCGTTTCCGGCTTGTTGATGAGGGCAAAATAACCGGGCAGTAGCGCGTCACCGGCATCGGGATCAAACTCCTGCCGCCAGCCCATGATCGGGTCGGTGTCACCTACGTCGAACAGCGCTTCCAGGCCATCCAGCACCACGCTGGCGATTTTGGTGTAAACGCCCAACGAGGTGGAGAAGTCCAGCAGGTTGGCGGCGTTTTCCACCACGCGCAGCAGATTGCGGATGTAGTCGGTGCGTTTGGAGCGGTAGAGAACGGCCGTTACCGTCAGCCTTCCGCCGCGATAAGGATGCAGTCCGGCGACGCGTGTGTTGGTAAAAACCATGCTGTTGTCCGGCAGTTTTGTGCCGTTTTTCTCCACCAGTTCTGGTCCAACCACAAAAGGCACCGATTCGCGCTGCCGGTTATAGGTAAATTCGGACGTGAACATGACCAATGGCAGGTAGGTGCTGAACCATTCACGGCCGTATTGCAGATACATCTCGTTGACGCGCACCTGGAAATAATAACGGTCCGGCTGGAATGGCTCGCCTGCGCTTTTATCGGTCTGGCTGTAGGGGATGGCGATGCGCGCCGGCAGTTGGGCGGCGCTGTGTTGGGCTTTGTCCCACAATTTTGCGGTTCGTTCGAGAAGGGTTGGCATGGTTGTGACTCCTTTAGAAAGATTAGAACGCTTACGGCTGCCAGAGACGGCCGTCGGGCGCACGCATGAATAAAACGGGGATGCCCCAATACGCTTTGTCTTTGCTGGTGAAATAGGTGGTGATTCTGGCCTCCGTCACCGCTTTGTCGAGCGGGTAATAATCGGTCAGGAACGTATACAGCTCTTTGGCGAACAACCCCGCTGTTGTATCCGGCACGGCATACTGCATGGCGATGACCGCCGGCATGCCATCCCATACCAATCGCGGCGCAATGCCCATAATGGCTTCGCTGGCCTCGTGGGCGGCCGTTTCGCAGGCGCTGAGGATTACCAGGGAGACATCGGTGGCGTCCAACAACTGCGAAATGTCGTCCACGTCTATCAGGCTGGGTTTGCGCTCGGCGCTGCCATCTTCCAAAACCAGAGCGCCTTCGCCATTTTCTTGCAGCGTGCCGTGGCCAATGAAATGCAAAATATGGGGCTTAAACGTGCGGCGCAGGCTGGTCACCAGGTCTGCTGGAGAAGCATGGTCCAACACTTCAACGATGACTTTGCCGCTGTCGACTAAGGGCTGCACGGCCGTTCTGACAGATTCTGCTTCCTTACCCACGTCAAGCTGCTTCCACTTCTCGTCTATCGGGCTGGCGGTCACCAACAGCAAGCGCACCGGTTGATCCACCGTGATAGGATGGTAATCTGGCTGATTGGTTTTGAGATACCGCACCATGGGCGTTTCAATGCCCTGAGCGACAAATTTGCGATTGATGCGGCAGTATTCCCAGGGAATCCGGCTCAGATCGGGCTGATCCAGTCCCAGGCGCAGCCGTACGCGCAAGTTCTTTTTATTTTTCTGCGCTTCCCGCAAACTCAAATCGAAATGATGGCTTATTTTCGGCGGGAAAAGGAATTCGGCTAATTTGTCGCCCACCTCTTCCACGTCCGTCGGCCGGGCGCGCAGCTTGGCCAGATAGGTAAGCTTATCCCGCAAGCCGGTGTCTTCCAGGTTCAATGTGGAAATGGCTTTTTCCTGGCCATTTGGCGAATCGCTGATCTCGATTTGATAATTCCCATCCGCTTTGGCAATGTTGATGTCGAAATTCATATATTCGTCAACTTTGCCCGTTGCCCCCGGCCCGCCACCGAGCACGGATTCGCCTTCCTCTTGAGGAACAGAAGCATAAAAGCTCAAATCGACTTGTGGATTGGCTTTTTTGATGGCGGCGATCAGTTCGTCGGAACGGCCGTTTTCCTCCATCAATTCTTGCAGCGCCCACGCCTTTTGCTCCCGCCAGGGTTTATCCCCCCACGAAAATATTTCCCGACCACCGAAATTTCGCGCTTCAATTTGAAAACTCTTGAGCAAGTCGACCATCGTGCTCGATGTCGCGAATACATCCATGATGACCATAAAAAGATAATTTGGCAAAACATCTGCCAGGTTTGGGCGATCCAGTAACAGTTGGCTCAATAGCACATCAGTCCTCGTTAATCGGGCCGCTGCGGATTGCAAATTTTGCGCCCGTGTACTGATTGGCGTTCCGTCCCCGCCGAGGTTTTCATAATTAAAACCGACGGCAGCGCATAATTGCCTTAACTCGTTTGAATCATAATTATCAACGATTAGTTTGTACAATGGGTCGGGTTTTTGTTTGGCCATGATTCTTCCTTGATAATCTCCTTACCTGGATTTGCGCACGTCGCTGCTGGTCATTTCGTGTTCCGTGCTCGTCCCCTGCGTCACCACGACGGTCTGGCCATCGCCGCCTACGGCCACCTGCTGCACATTGTTCAGCATGGGCACGTGGGCTTCCGTGCCTTTAGCCCGCAGAATCAGTTCTTCGTCGTCCTGGGCCAAGTCTTCAGCCAGCCGCTCAATATAGCCAATCGGATTATAATCGCGACGGCCGTCTTTGGCGGCCTTTTTGAACACACTGCCCAACTTTTCCTGGCCCAATTCCGCTTTCTGCTGCAAATTCAGGCCAATCGTCGCCACCAGCGGCGGCGCAATCACCTGCCCCCACATCTCGCGCCAGTGCAGGTCGGTACAGGCCAGGGTCACCAGGCCGTCCTGTTTGCGCAGCAGGAGATCAAAGCGCTCGGCGTCGGGCACCTCGTGGCGGCCCAGGCCGCCCAGGGAAAGTACCTTGATTTCCTTATTGAGCCAGAAGAACCAGACCCGCAGCGCCAGGTACTCCCGCGCCGGTGTGATAAACTGGAACAGCTCAAATTTCACGTCGTCGGGCTGATCCAGGATTAACGGCCGTGTCTGATCCACCACCCGCGCCACTGTCTGCCCCGCCCACTGCACCAGCAGCTGATCACCTTCACGCTGCACGGCCAGCGACGGCCGTTCGGCCTTTTCGTAAGTCACCGTGCGCGCCGGCCACCAACGGCAGTCATACAAGGGCAAATAGTCGCCCTCACTCGCCTCCCAGCGCTGGCCTGGGGTGACGGGCAACAAGCGAATGACCTGTTTGGGCAAAGCGGTTGGTCGCTGGAGGTGCAGCGTCAGCGTGGCAACGGCCGTGCCGCCGCCATCCGGGTACGCTTCCAGCGTCAGCGGCGCGCTCTCCGGTAGCGAGTCGCCGCTGTGCGTGACATTAAAGTAGACATAATTGGGTTCAGCGTCGGCCAAAACCGGCTCAATCTCTTCAAACGCGCCCCATTTATCTTTGGTGCGTACGGGCACGTCGGCATCGTGGCCGCCGCCCCAACTGATGGTGAATTCGCCGTTCGGACCGGCAAAAGCGCAAGCCAGGCCATCTTTTTGGCCGGTATTGGCCCAGCGCAAACGCAAGGGCGTCTGATCTTTAGCTGTTGTAATGCGGATTTTCAGGCTGCGCGTACCCCACGGCCGGTAATCCCAACCACCGCTATCCTGCTGCGCCTGTTCGAGTTGAAAAGAAATAAAGTCACTGTCCATAGTTGCTCCAAAATGATGGCCAGAACGGCGTGCATCAGGCGGCCGTTTGATAGGTTTGTCGCGGTTTATCCCCCTTGCGATAGAAGAGGGCGCGGCGGATGGTTTCACTTAACGGCCGTTCCGCCCAGCCATACCGCTCCTGCAAAGACGCCTCCTGCGCCGGCCACAACCACGGGTCGTTGATGCGGTAATCACGGCCGTCTTTGGCCACAATTAGCACGTAATGCTCGTCAGCGTCAGTATAAGGCGTGTCGCGGGTGAAGTCTACCAGGGCCAC
>ERZ795053.714-NODE-714-length-42341-cov-8.903609_pt1 | contig 42341 bp, 22 predicted proteins | sample MGYA00375137_ERZ795053 | MGnify/ENA primary metagenome ERZ795053 (study PRJEB30182, sample SAMN05720284) | activated sludge metagenome | isolation source: Anaerobic digester | place: Hong Kong | collected 2014-12-17 ... | reverse complement strand
GAGTTCACCATTGAACAGCAACCCGGAACAGAGTACTTTCTGATCCTCAGGGCAAAAATCCGAGAAATCCGCGGACTGGAGGAAGCTGGTTGGGAAGCCGCGGCCGAGCAGTTTGCACTTCCCTATTTCCGGGAGGCCGCACCTCTGGCTGTCCATAAATTGCCCAAAGTGAGCGTGGAGGAAACCGAAACTTCGGTCACCGTAACCGGTGAAGGGTTCAGCGTCGCCTTTGATAAAAGCACCGGCATCATGACCAGCTACAAGAAGGGAGAAACCGAATTTCTGAAACTCGGCCCCATCCCCGATTTCTGGAGGGCGCCCATTGACAACGACTATGGCAATGGCCTCGACAAACGAAGCAGGGTTTGGCGTAAAGCCGGGGAAACCCGCAAAATCACCTCCGTGAAACTATTGGAGCAAGAGTCGGCAGCAAGGGTAATCCTGGACTTTAACCTGGTCAATGATACAGAAGAACCCATCGCCACTTACCAATCGGCCTATACCATCTATGGCTCAGGCGACGTCAGGGTGGATAACCATTTTAAAATGGCCAAAGAGGGATTGCCTGAGATCGTCCGCATGGGCATGAACCTGATTATGCCACGTCGCTTCGACCAGGTCACCTGGCTGGGCCGCGGACCGCAGGAGAACTACCAGGACCGCAAAACCGGCGCCTTCGTAGGCCTTTACAAACTGCCGGTCTCGGGCTTTTACTTCCCTTATGTGCGACCCCAGGAAAACGGCAACCGTACCGACGTCCGCTGGGCCGCCGTGACCGACTCCACCGGCAACGGCCTCCTCTTTAAGGGAATGCCCCTGCTGGAGGTCACCACCCACCACCAGATCATGGAAGACTTCGAATCACCTGTCAGAACCGTCGGCAGGTTTGTCGACGGCCAGAAAGTCATCAACCGTCATGTGAACGATGTCATCCCCCGCGACCTCACCTCCGTCAACATCGACTTCAAACAGATGGGCGTAGGTGGCGACAACAGCTGGGGCGCCTGGACACACGACCAGTACCGGCTGACCGCCAAAGAGTACACCTACTCCTTCCTCATGCATCCCGTCAATGCCGGCGAAGACCTCTCCGAAGCTGCCAGGATTTCCTACAAACTGTAAACCCGCAGGATCTCCACATTGCCAGTAAAACTTGCATCACGATTTCAATCTTGTGATCACCAGAAGCCGCCCCACTCCCGGGGCGGCTTCTTTTTGGTATCTCACCTTAAATCCCTTCTGCAGTCGCCGATGCAGAACCTTCTGAACTGTGCCTTGGTAACCGCGTGCAAAAATCTTCAGATCCCTGGTGACAGGTCAGCTGTTTTCACTATCTTTAGTCCAGGCCACATAACGCCAAGCGAAGATGAGCAACAAGGAGATTTTCATTCTATCCGATCCGATGGTGGAGCCTTCTCCGGAATTCCTGAAGGAGGTCCTTAAAGAAAAATACGACTGGTGGACAGAGATCCGTGACCACGTGACGGAACATTACCCCCATATTACGGAAGTCTGGAAATACTACAACGACGGGAAGCAATGGCTTTACCGGCTGATGCAGAAGAAAAACACCATTTTCTGGCTGGCGGTCATGGCTGATTCTTACCGGATCACCTTTTACTTCCCGAAAAAGGCTGAGGCGCTGATTACTGCTTCAGACCTGCCGGAAGAGATGAAGGCGGACTTTCTCACCGCACGCTCCTCCGGTCAGATACGGCCCATTTCCCTGAAGATGGAACGTGCTTCCGACGTGGAACGCGTAAAGCAGTTGGTCGCCCTGAAGCTATCTATCAAATAGGTCCCTCCTTCCTCCCGGGAAAGTGGCCAGGGTCAGTAGAGCCGGCCCTTCCTCCGAACAGACTTCAGTACCCGGAAAATACAGGGCATGCCGCTGTACGCCCATCAGCACAACGGGCAAACGGAGGGAGACGATAGTCTTCATACAAATCAGGAAATTACACGACGGTCAATCCACAGATTATGGTGTGGTGGTGAGTACGAGCCTGGCCTTTTTCACTCCCTTTGCCGATGCCTCAAAGAGGATCTCTCCGGGGTTTTCCGAGGCCTGGACCAGGGCGGAGAGCTGCCCGCTGAAGAGGGGCATGACCGGCGACTGGAACGGGGTGAGGCAGATGGAATTGCCGTTCGCCGCCGCCTTGTACTGGCCGGCGCCCTCCACTGTAAAGGAGATCTCACGGCTGTCATGCGGACAGAGGTTTCCCTCCTTATCGACGACCCTGACGTTGATGAAGGCGATATCGCGGCCATCGGCACCGAGGACACTCCTGTCGGCAGACAAGGCAATATGGTGGGGCTTGCCTGCCGTGTGCATCTCCTTCACCTCAGCCTCCTTTCCTTGCGCATCGTAGGCCACCACACGTACCGTTCCCGGCTCATAGCGGGTCTCCATCCACATCAGGCGGTATCTTTTCTGGCGGTCGAAAGCCTCCTGTGAGGCCTTGTTGTCACTGCCCTCCAGGGTGACCGAGCGATCCTTGGTGCGCCGCCCCTGGCTTTTTCCGTTGATAAACAGCTCCGCAGAGGGATAGCTGGTGTAGACCATCACGGGAACCACCTCCCCCTCATGGCCCTGCCAGTTCCAGTGGGGCAAGATATGAAGTGTGGAAACCTTGTCGTTCCAGTGGCTGCGATAAAGGTAATAACGGTCTTTGGGGATTCCCGCCAGGTCCACAATACCAAAAAGTGAACTGTGGCTCGGCCAGTCGGTATAATAGGGGGTGGGTTCTCCCAGATAGTCGAAGCCGGTCCACACAAACTCCCCGATGCAGTATTCCAGGTCATCGTGCTGGATGAAGTTGTCTTCGGGCAGGTCAGACCAATCGCAGTGTTCCAGATCGTAGGAGGAACTCTGGTGGTCTTCATATTTGGCCATAGAACGGCGCACCGCCGGCAGTTTGTATACACCGCGGGAGCTCACTGTGGAAGCCGTTTCGGCACCCAGGACAATCTCCTGAGGCAGTCTTTTGAAGGCGTCACGGTAACGGTGCGACCTATAGTTGAAACCGGCCACATCCATGACGGCCGCAAAATTATTGGCAGCCACCACATCCACATGGTCCATCCCCTGGGTCACCGGCCTTGTGGGATCCTCGCGGTGGCAGATATCCTGGAGAAAACGGGCAATCTTAGGCCCGTTGACTGAGCCCTGGTCGGGCACCTCGTTGCCAATGCACCACATCACCACGCTGGGGTTGTTCCGGTAGTGACGCACCAGATTCGTGAGGTCCTTTTCGGCCCACTCATCAAAATAAATATGGTAGCCGTTTCTCATTTTAGGCGATTTCCACTCGTCGAAGGTTTCGGCCATGACCATCATGCCCATTTCGTCGCACGCCCTGACCAGCTCCGGTGCCGGCATGTTGTGGGAAGTGCGGATGGCATTGACACCCATCTCCTTCATCATGCGCACCTGCCGGCGGATAGCGGCCTCATTGACGGCGGCTCCCAAGGGCCCCAGATCATGGTGGTTGCACACCCCTTTGAACTGCGTCCTCCTGCCATTGAGGAAAAATCCCTTACCGGGGATGACCTCCAGGGTGCGTATGCCAAACCGTGTGGTGTACTCATGACTTAAAGCCTCCCCCGCATACAGCCGTGATACGGCTGTGTAGAGGTGGGGGTGGTCTGTATCCCACAGGGCAGGCTGCTCCACCACCATGTGCTGTTCGATGACACCCTCGTCAAAGCGCGTGAGCCCGCTTTTTGCCGAGGCGACCCTGCGCCCCTGTGCATCGCGGATTTCAGTGACCAGGGCGACGGAAGAACTTTCCATCCCGGCAGGCTTTTCCACCGTGGTGCGTACCACCACCCGGGCAAAATCCTCCCTGACCACCGGGGTGGTGACCTGCGTCCCCCATACGGGAATGTGCAGGCCAGAGGTCACCCGCAGATGGACATTCCGGTAGAGACCTGCGCCGGGGTACCAGCGCGACGACTCCGGGAAGTTCTCGAGCCGCACGGCCAGCAGGTTTTCCTCTCCTGGAAGCAACAAATCCGTGACATCAAAATGAAATGAGTTGTAGCCGTAAGGCCAGAAACCCGCCTCCCGGCCATTGACATAGACCCGGGCGTTGCTCATGGCCCCGTCAAAGAGGAGCGACGCCCGCATGCCGGGAGAAAATTCCGGAACGGTGAACCTGAGCCGGTACCACCCCACCCCGATAAAAGGAAGGCCTCCCGTACGGCCTGCATGAGCCAGCGCTTCCTGCTGCCCGTCCTGCGTGATGGCCATTTTCTGCAAATCATTGTGGGCATCGAAAGGCCCATATATCGCCCAGTCGTGGGGTACAGTCACCGCCTGCCACGAATCATCGCTGAACCCGGGCTCCATCGCCTGCACAGGATCCTCCCGTGTAAACCTCCACCCCTTCTCCATCATCCGCTCACTCCCCGGTTGCGCCGCAGATTCAATAAAAAAGGAACCAATAAGAAAAAAAAGCAAGGTGTAAAATGATGCTCTCATGTGTCATAATTTAAGCGTTCAATAGGTTGAACTGGTGTCAGACCTGTAATATCCATATGGCGAATCTTGCGGTGATTTTCCTTTTTCAGCGGCCGCAAAGTATTGTTTCGCCATGTATTTCAACCCAAAAATAGCAGAAATTTAGTATTTTCGGCATCCTAAAGTCCCATCATCGTGATCGGCAGAGACCAGAAACTTGCGTTGAAGAACGGGGAACCTGAAGCCTTCAGGCTTCTTTTCGGAATACTGTACCCCCGGATGAAAGGGTACTGCCGCCTTTTTATTCACGAACAAAATCAGGTGGAAGACCTCATCCAGGAGGTATTTCTCACCCTTTGGGAAAAACGGGACTCCATCGATCCTGAAAAGAGCCTCGAAAGCCTGGTGTTCGTTTCGCTCCGTAACCGCTGTCTGAATCACCTGAAAGCCTCCCGAATGAGTGACGGGAACCTGGAGGTCTCACAACTCCACGTCAACGAATTGCAATACCTCTATCATCTTGACTTTCTCGATAAGGAAGAGCGAAGTCTGGAGGAGGAGCTGGCGGTGGCCTTTCACCAGGCCGTGGACGCCCTTCCTCCGCGGATGAAACAGGTGTTTATGCTTTGTAAAATGGAAGGACACCGGCAAAAAGAGGTGGCCGAAGAACTGGGGATTTCCGTCAAAGCCGTGGAAAAACAGATCGCCGAAGCCAAAGAACGCATCACCCGGCAACTCTCGCGGCAGTATCCCCTGTTCGCCTTCCTCATCCCCCTGCTCCTGAACTGAATTCCGGCATACGAACTGCATTCCGGCATACGAACTACATTCCGGCATACGAACCTGACACCATCCCTTTTCCCCGGAGTCTCCGCCCGCAGCATAAGATAATTACCGCAAGTCGAAAAAAGGAACATTCCTGACCGCCCGGGAAAGTCAAAAAAAAGAGAATTCAGGGTAGGGTTTTCCCCGGTCAAATTGTACTCCTGATATAGAAACCTATGGAAGATATTATCAACAAATATCTTGAGGATACGGCCACCGATTCTGAAAAGAAGGAGTTGCTGGCCTGGCTCAGGAACAGGGAAAACCGGAAAGCGTTTTTTTTTCATAGATCAGTTTGGGAAAAACGACTGGGGGGTGGCCGGATTCCTGCCGCAGGCGGGGAGACCTGGCAGCGTATCCAGTCGGGTTTGTTGGAGAGAAGTTGTGAAGGATGGCAGAAATCAAGGAGGCTCATGCAGTTTCTGAGATACGCTGCCATCTTTTTCTTTCTCACCACACTCGGTTTCTCTTTGCTATGGGTTTTACAGGGTCGACGTTCCGGAAATGAAACGGTGACCCGGGTCATGGCCGACAACGGGCAGATTTCGCGGGCCGGGCTGCCCGATGGTACACAGGTATGGATCAACTCGGGTTCGGCCATCAGCTATGACAGTGATTTCGGGGTGAAGAACCGGGAAGTGCGGCTGACGGGAGAAGCCTATTTTGAAGCCCATAAAGGAAACCGCCTCCCGCTGGTGGTGAATTGCGGGGAACTTCTGGTCAGGGTAACGGGCACCCGGTTTAATGTAAGCGCCCTGCCCGGCAGCCCGAACATCGATGTGGTCCTCGAGGAAGGTTCCGTGGAGCTGCTCAGGGAGCAGAACACCAGCTTCCATTACACCCTGAAACCCGGGGAAATGGCCTCCTTCGACCTGAGCCGCAAAAAAATGACGGTCACCACCGTGAACACCCACCGCATCACTTCCTGGAAAGAGGGGATGATCAACATATATGACCAGCCCCTGGAAGAGGTGGCCCTGAAACTCAGAAGCCGCTACAACCAGGAATTCGTGGTCGACCCCGGGGTGAAAGAGTATCACTATACGTTCTCAATCAGCAAGGAATCGCTTCAGGAGATCATCGCCCTGATCGAGAAGATCACCCCCGTAAAAGCCGTCCAGGAAGGGAATGTGATCACCTTCGGGCCAAAAAAGCAGGGACCTGGCAGGGGTAAATGAACCAGAAAGCCGGAAAGTGCTGCAACACTTCCCGGCCCGATACTTACCATCTGCCGATGATAAATAGATTTATTGACCTAAAATCATGTAAAACTATGAAAAATTTCAAGTGGAAAGGGAGGGGATTGCCTCCGTACATCAACAAATGGTTTAAAGTTATGAAACTGACGATTTTCTTTATGTTTCTGGGGCTGATGCAACTGTCTGCCAGTGTGTACAGCCAGAACACCCGGCTTACCCTCGATGTGAAACATGCCAGGGTAATTGATGTTCTGGAGGAGATCGAAGAGCAGACCGAGTTCCGGTTTGCCTACAGTTCGCAGTATATTGACCTGAACCGCCGGGTGACGGTGGCTGTCGATAAAAAGAGCATCCAGGAGACCCTGCACCAGGTATTTGATGAAGCGGGGGTGACCTTTACGGTGACCGACCGGCAGATCCTGCTCTACCCGGGGAAGATGGTCTCTGAGTCGGTCTCCGGGCAGCAGCCGGTGGTGGTTTCCGGAAAGGTAACCGATTCGCGGGGAGGGGCACTTCCGGGGGTGACTGTGGTCATCCGCGGAACCACCACGGGAACCATCACCGATTTTGACGGCAACTACAGCCTGTCAAATGTCCCCGACAACGGCGTGCTGGTTTTCTCCTTCGTGGGAATGAAACCGCAGGAGATTCCGGTGGCCGGGAAAACCACTTTCAATGTCACCCTCGAAGAACTGATCTTTGGTGTGGACGAGGTGGTGGTGACGGCTCTGGGCATTAAAAGGGAGGAGAAAGCCCTGGGGTATGCCGTACAGGCCGTTTCCGGTGAAGGGTTGCAGACTGTGAAGGGGGTGGACATGGGCACTTCCCTCACGGGCAAGGTCGCCGGGTTGATGGTCCGCAACAGCACAGAGTTCACGGCGGAACCCGACATCCAGATTCGCGGGGAGAATCCCCTGCTCGTTATCGACGGGGTGCCCTACGGAAATATGAAACTGAGGGACATACCCTCCGACGATATTGAAAGCATCAGCATTCTGAAGGGGGCCACCGCCTCGGCATTGTATGGCTATCGCGGAGCCAGCGGAGCCATCATGGTTACCACGAAAATGGGATCGGCCAATAAAGGGCTGTCGGTCACCCTCAACAGCGGCACCATGTTCGCCTCTGGGTACCTGGCCATTCCCGAAATGCAGTCCTCTTTCGGGCGGGTGGTCAACACCGGCACCAACACCTATGCCCGCTCGGGCGACGGCTCCTGGGGCGTACCCCTCGACGGCAGGGAGGTCATCCAGTGGGACCCCATCTCTAAAAGTCTTAAACCCATGCCCTATCTCCCTATCGGCAAAGACAACTTCGCCAATTTCCTGGAACCGGGGTATGTCCTTAACAACAATGTCAATATGGTGCAGCAGGGCGAGTTCGGCAGCTTCCGCGCTTCAGCCACCTGGGTGAAAAACAAGGGCCAATACCCCAACTCCATGTTCGACAAGATCACCTATGCCATTGGGGGCGACATGAAAATCAACAAGTTCACCCTCTCCTCCAACATGTCCTATAACAAGCAGTTCTCCCCCAACAAGGGTTTCAGTGGATATACAGGTTACGACCCCATGTACAACATGCTGGTTTGGGCAGCCCCCGACTATGACGTTCGTCTCTACAAAGACTACTGGCTGGTACCCAACGAAGTGCAGAACAACAGTTATACCGCCACCAACAACAACCCTTACTTTGACCGGTTTGAGCGCACCCACGGCATCAACCGCGATGTCTTTGCCGGCACCATCAGCCTGAGCTATGACCTCACATCCTGGCTGAAAGCCACCCTGCGCACCGGCTTCGACACTTACAGCGACCGCCAGGAGATCACCATCTCGAAAGGCTCCCTGCAGGGCGCCGGAAGTGCCACGGTCATCCAGAACGGTACCCAGGTATGGGGCGAATCCCAGAAAGGCTCCTATAACATGGGTCTCGGCAGGGGTTACAGCCTTAACAACGACCTGCTGATCTCCGGAAACAAAACCTTCGGTGATTTCACCATCGACGGCTTTGCCGGGGGAACCATCTATTTCCGGCAGGACGACGGTATGGAAGCACGCACACAGGGCGGACTTTCCATTCCCGCCTTTTACTCCCTGAAGGCATCCATTAATCCGGTGGCTGTCGCCTCCAGCCTTTACAGACAACAGGTCAACAGCGCCTTCGGAAGACTCTCCCTCTCCTGGAACAATCTCATTTTCGCGGAAGGTACCCTCCGTAACGACTGGAGCTCCACCCTGCCCGAATCGACCCGTTCCTATCTCTATCCTTCTGTTTCAGGAAGCTTTATCGTCTCGGAACTCCTGCCCGACATGGAGTGGCTCTCGATCTGGAAACTGCGCGGATCCTGGACATCATCCAAAACGCCGGCCGGAATATATACCATCAACCAGGTCTATTCCATCACCAACAATGCTTGGGGAACGCTGAGTTCGGCCACTTATCCCGGAACCATCCGCGGGGTCGATGTCAGGCCCGAATCCTCCTCCACCTTCGAAGTGGGTACCCTTTTCAACTTCTATAAAAACAGGGCATCCCTCGATATTTCCTGGTACAGCAAAAAAATGTACGACTTCCTCCGTTCCACCGGCATCAGTCCCGCCTCAGGCTTTACGGCCAATTATATCAACATCGACGAGGAGATCACCCGACGCGGACTGGAGATCACCGCCAATGCCACGCCCCTGAAAAACCGCGACTGGCAGTGGGATGTCTCTCTCAACTGGTCGAAATACGCCCGTTATTATACCCAGCTCGATGAACAGTTCTCGGCCGACAAGCCCTGGGTGGCTGTTAATAAAAGGGTAGACCATTACATCCTCCGCGATTACCAGAAAGATCCCGAAGGGAACATCATTCACAACAACGGCCAGCCGCTCTATTCGGCCTATGACTCCATGTTTGGCTATTCCGACCCCGACTGGATCTGGGGCGCCAACACCTCGCTGAAATACAGAAACCTCACCTTTGCCCTGGCGGTGGACGGACGGGTGGGAGGGATCGCGCAGACCACCACGGAGATGTACATGTGGCGTGCAGGATCACACCCCGAATCGGTGGTGGAAGCCAGGTTTCTCGATGCCAACAACCCGGGTACCAAAAACTATATCGGCCAGGGGGTGAAAGTCGTCTCGGGTTCAGCCACCTATGACACTTACGGAAACATCACCAGCGACACCAGGGTGTATGCCCCCAATGATGTGGCAGTAACCTACAAAACCTACATGGAATCCCTCCACAAGGGAACCGCCTGGGGCGGCGCACCTTCTCCCGTGGATGCCTACAGCACCACCTTCTTTAAAATCAGGGAGATGTCACTGACCTACGACCTGCCCTCTTCTGTAGCCGGCCGCTTTGCCGCCAAGGGAGCCTCCGTGTCCGCCATCGGCCAGAATGTCCTCCTGTGGGCCAAACAGTTCAAGTATTCTGACCCCGACGGAGGCTCAGAAAACTTTGCCGACCCTTCGATCCGCTATCTGGGATTTAACCTGAAAGTGATCTTCTGATGAACCGCCCGGGAAAATCCATGCCCCTCATGGAAAGAAACCCCAGGACGTCCAGTAATATTTAACCGTTTTTTGAACGACAGAATTATCAAAAATACCCAGTGATATGAAAAGACTAAAAATAATACTCGGAATTACCCTCATCGTGTCTCTCCTTTCAGGGTGCGACAATTTTGAGGATATCAATACCAATCCGGATACGACCACCCAGGTGAGTGCCTCCATGATCTGCACCAATATTGTATTGCGGATGACCCGTTTCAGCGGCCGTGATGCAAAAGTGCTGGTGGCCGAAAACGCCCTTCCCAAATATGTGGGCTATGCCAATGAAGGCCAGATGGGGGAACAGTACAACAAAATCGGCGGCAGCAGCTTCGAAGGGATGACCATGCTGCCCAACATCGACAAAATGCTGGAATATGCCGAAGGATCGGTGATGGCAGACTCCTATAAGGGGATTGCCAGTCTGGCTAAAGCCTACATGTTCTTCAGGCTGACCATGGAAATGGGCGACATCCCCTACAGTGAGACCAACAAAGGCGCCGACGGTCTTTACCGCCCCAAATACGACACCCAGGAAGAGGTTTTCAGGGGAGTCCTCGATGAGCTTAAACTGGCCGACCAGTATTTTGCCGCCGGGAACCGTTTCGATGGCGACCCCACCCCCTACAATGGGGATCCCGCCAAGTGGAGAAGGGCTACCAACGCCCTCGCCATCAAGGTACTGATGACCCTCAGTAAAAAAGAGAGCGTAGCCTCCCTCGACATCAAAAACCGCTTTGCCGCTATCGTGGCCTCCGGCCAGCTCCTCGAAGCCAACACCGGTTTCCTGGGGCTCAATTATTCGTCCCAGAACAAGCACCCCCTCTCGGGCACCAACGACCTCTTCACCAGCCGCACAGTCATCAGCTCGCTTCTGATCGACAATCTGAAAAACCTGAATGATCGCAGAATGTACTACTTTGCGGAACCCGCAGGCGCCCAGATCGCCGCCGGTAAGACGGCCGACGATCCGGAAGCCTACGTCGGACTGGATGTCTCCATTGATTATGCCACCATGAATGCCGGCCACAGCGCCAACCTTTACTCCCTGCTCAACAAAAGGTATCTGACCGAGGAAGCCACCGAACCGCGAATGGTGATGACCTACGCCGAACAGCAACTGATCCTGGCCGAGGCCCGCATCAGGGGATGGATCACCTCCGGCACGGCCATTGAATATTATGAGTCAGGAGTAAAATCAGCCCTGGCGGCAGTGGGAGCCACCAAAGCCAGCTATGCCCACGGTAAACCCATCGACCAGGCTTACATCAACGGCTATTTCACCGGCGAGGCCGCTTTCAAAACAGCTCCCGAAGATCAGCTTAAACAGATCTGGATGCAGCGTTATCTCCTCCAGTTCATGCAGGACGCCCAGTCGAGTTACTTCGAATACCGCCGCCACGGCTTTCCGGTATTCCCCATTAACCCGGCCACCAGCCTGAACGAAAACAACAAAAACGGCCTGCCCTTGCGCTGGCTGTATCCTTCATCGGAAACCAACTACAACCGCGAAAACCTCGAGGCAGCCCTCCAAAGGCAGTATGAGGGGTATGATGAAATCAACAAAATCATGTGGTTATTGAAGTAGTCCCAAATTCCATAGATTACAGGGGTCCTGGATTAACCGCCGGGGCCCCTCTTTTTTTCCCCACAGGCCGGTTTCCTCTCTGAAATTTCTCTAGTTTTGGAATATGATCAGGGTATTAACCGGACTATCAGGTGCGAAGTCACTTCCCTTCGGCGTGGTGGCGCTTTTTGCCGCGGCCATGGGCTTTCTGGAGGCCATTGTGGTAGTTTACCTGCGGACCCTCTACTACCCCGGTGGATTCGCCTTTCCGCTCGCCCCCATGGCTCCCCCCATCTACAGGGCGGAGCTGGTCAGGGAGGTGGCCACCCTGGTCATGCTGGGAGCGGTAGCCCGGCTGGCCGGCAGAAACCGCCTTCAGCGCCTGGGAGCCTTCCTCTTCGCCTTTGCCGTCTGGGATATCCTCTATTATGCAGCCCTGAAGATCTTCCTCGACTGGCCGGCCTCCCTTTTCACCTGGGACATCCTTTTCCTGATTCCCGTCACCTGGGTGGGCCCTGTCCTTGCACCGGTCATCAACTCCCTGACCATGATCGCCATGGCCTGGCTCTGGCATTCCCTCGACAGGCACCATCCCCCGCTCTCCCTCCACCCTGCCGAATGGCTGCTCACCTTTTCCGGAGCCTTCCTGATCTTCATAACCTATGTCCGCGATTTTACCCTCCTGATCCTGCGAAACTGGGGCTCCGGTTCCGGAGAAGACACCGGAACGGCCGGGGAACTCACCCGGGCCATCAGCCAGTACACCCCTGATCAATACCCCTGGTGGCTCTTCATTACCGGCGAGCTCCTCATCCTCACCGCCATGGCCCTGACCTGGAGAAGAATCAAACGCAAACAAAAACTCATCATCCAAAACAAAGAGGCCTTTTCCGCTTCCGGAATACACCCCGGCACCACCTGATTTCGATATCATCCGGCAACATAAATATAATATAAATCCAACTGATGCCCATGACAGCCTCACGTCACATAAGAGCCCATGATCACGTTCTCCGCCCCTTCCCGGCAATCCCGCATCGCCTCACCATTGCGGAAACCGCACCGTTTTTGATCCATGGAGGAACCCCTTGGTCCCCGGCCATGGGGGGAAGAGTTCTGTGGCCGCTTCTATTCATTCTCCTGCCCTTGCTTCCTTTGCAGGGACAGGAGGTAAGCATCGCAGTTGCGGCGACTTCAGATGTGCATGGCGCCCTTTTCCCCTATGATTTCGAGGAGGGCAAACCCGGAAAAAGCTCCCTGGCCGGGGTATACCACCTCACCGACTCGATGCGCCGTGCGGGGATCCCCCTGGTCCTGCTTGAAAACGGAGACCTCCTTCAGGGCACTCCGGTGGCGTATTACGCCAATTTTGTGCAACAGAAACGGCGGAATCTTTTTGCCCGTGTACTGAACCTGATGAAATACGACGGGGTCACCGTGGGCAACCACGACATCGAGGCCGGACCGGCCGTCTATTACCGCCTGGAAAAAGAGTTGCGGGCGCCTTACCTGGGGGCCAACATCGTGAGCAACACCTCCGGGGAACCCCGGTTCAATCCCTATACGATGGTCCGCCGACAGGGAATCTCCGTCGCCATCCTGGGAATGACCACCCCCTCAATCCCCGAATGGCTCCCCCCCCAAATGTGGCAGGGACTCTCCTTCAACGACATGATCCCTGAAGCCCGGAAATGGGTGGAAATCATCAAAAACAGGGAGAATCCCGACCTTATCGTGGGATTGTTCCACACGGGGTACGGCAACGGGGAGGTCTTTCCAGAGGGACGCCCACCAGAGAATGCAGGGCGGATCATCGCGGAACAGGTCGCGGGATTTGACCTGATCGTCCTGGGCCATGACCACCGCCGCAGAAACGAATGGATCACCCGGTCCGACAGCAGCCGGGTGCTGCTTCTCAACCCCGGCAGCGCCGCCACCCACCTGGCCCTGGCCGAATTTACACTGAACCCTTCTGGTGCAAAGAGCCCCGGAAAAAAAAGTGATCCCCGGAAGGGTGATTTGGCGATGACCATGACAGGAGAAAGTGCACAGCCCAAGACCAAAGCTGGTCAAAGGGCCACTCTCCTCAGGGCGGAAGGGAGCCTGCTGAAAGTCCCCGAAACCGTCAACTCCAACCGCTATACCCGGCGTTTCCGTAAAGACCGGAAAGCCATCGGAGCATTCTCAGACCGGAAAGTGGGCACACTGAGCGCATCCATGGCAGGAGTGGAAGCCCTGTTCGGAAATTCGGCCTTCCTCGACCTCATCCACCAGGTACAACTTGAAACCACCGGCGCCGACCTCTCCCTGGCGGCCCCCCTCTCGGTGTCGGGCGAGATCTCTGCCGGCGACCTCCTGGTCAGGGACCTCTTCCAGATCTACCGCTACGAGAATTACCTCTACGTCATGGAACTCACGGGAGAGGAGATTAAAAATCACCTGGAATATTCCTATGGCCTCTGGCTCAATACAATGACCTCCCCCAACGATCATCTGCTGCGCTTCAGGGAGGGCACCGGCGACCGCACAGCGCTGGCCCATCCCTTCTATAATTTCGACTCGGCAGCGGGCATTCGCTATACCGTGGATGTGACCCGGCCCCCGGGAGAACGGGTTTCCATCACCGGCTTCGAAGACGAACGGCCATTTGATCCCCGGAAAACCTACCGGGTGGCCGTGAATTCCTACCGGGGCAGCGGCGGGGGCGGACACCTGACCAACGGAGCCGGCATCCCCCGCGAAAAACTGCAGGAGAGAATCACCTGGGCATCAGACACCGACCTGCGCACCCTCCTGATGCGCACCCTCGAAACCCGCGGCACCCTCCACCCCGCCCCGGGAACCAACTGGAAAATCATTCCCGAAGCGTATGCCTCCCGGGGCAGGCAAAACGACCTTCCCCTCCTGACCCGCTGAACATACCCTCCAGCCCCCACCGGCAGAACTGACCACCCGAATCAACACCCAAAAGAGATTTCCCCGCAGAAAGGATTTGGAATGCCGGGAAAACCATTTTCTGGTATATTTGCCTCACTAAGCCGGAACCATCGTGAATGCACTGAGAAAACGCCTTTTATCCCTACTGCTCGCACTCCTGGCCTGCGGAGCCGCCACCGGCCAGTCCGCCTGGGAAACCCCGCTCCCTGAACTGCATAATAAAGATTTTGTTTATAATGCCAAAAAGATGCAGGCCCCCATCCGCATCGACGGGGTGACCGACGAGTCCGACTGGCAGGTTGCCCAGAAAGCCACCGACTTCTTTCTGGTCCTTCCCGTCGATACCGGCAAGGCGAAGCAACCTTCAGAGGTGATGCTGACATACGACGACAAGGCCTTTTACATGGCCATCATTTTTTACGACACCGTTCCGGGGAAAAGGGTCGCGGAGTCGTTCCGCCGCGACTTTACCTTTGGCATCAATGACAACTTCCTCTCCTTTTTCGACACATTTCTGGATCAGACCAACGGTTTCTCTTTCGGGGTATCGGCTTCGGGAGCGGTGTGGGACGGGATGATGCACAGCGGGTCGACGATGAATCTCGACTGGGACGTCAAGTGGGAGTCGAAGACCAGGCATTACGCTGACCGGTGGGTCACCGAGATGAGGATTCCCTTCAAGTCGGTTCGCTATCCGCGCGACAGCCGGCAATGGCTGGTCAATTTCAGCCGGCTCGACCTGAAGACCAACGAGAAGTCGTCATGGGCGCCGGTACCCCGGCAGTTTCCCACGGCCTCCCTGGCTTACACGGGCATTCTTAATTTTGAGGAGCCCCTGCCCCGCCCACGCCCGGCCATCTCGGTCATTCCCTATATCTTCGGCAATTTCCACGAGGACCGGGAGGCCGGCATCGGGCCGCAATACCGGGGCGACGCCGGCTTCGACGCTAAACTGGGGCTCTCCTCCTCCCTCAACCTCGACCTGACCTACAACCCCGATTTTGCCCAGGTCGAAGTCGACCGCCAGCAGATGAACATCGACCGCTTCGAGCTTTTCTTCCCCGAGAAACGGCAGTTCTTCCTCGAGAACAGCGATCTCTTCTCGGGATTCGGCTACAACACGGTCACCCCCTTCTTTTCGCGCCGGATCGGCCTGGACGCCCCCGTGCTGGCAGGAGCCCGTCTCAGCGGAAAAATCGGCCGCAACACCCGCATCGGAGTAATGAACATGACCACCGAAAAAACCGGGGAACACCTCGCCCGGAATTACACCGTGGCCTCCCTTCAGAAAAAGGTCTTCGCCCGCTCCAACATCGGTTTTATCTTCATCAACAAGGAATACCTGCAGCAACCCGATACCACCCGGCTCTTCAACAGGGTGGCCGGTGTTGACTTCAACCTGGCGGGAAGGAGCAACTTCTGGACGGGTAAACTCTTCTACCACCGTTCCTTTCAGCCCGGGAACCCCGGCAAGCAGCACTCCCAGGGGGCAACCGTCGCCTACAACAGCAAACACTGGAGCCTGCGCATGTCGCAAACCAGCGTGGGGGAAAACTACCTGGCAGAAACCGGTTACGTGCGCCGGCGGGGGTACAACTTCTGGGGACCCGACCTCGCCTTTCTCTTCGTGCCCAACCACAACGTCGTCTCTCACGGCCCCTTCGCCAATATCGAGAATTATTATGACCCAGGCTATGCCCTGATCGACCACATCTGGAAATTCGGCTATAAGATGGAGTTCAGCAACACCGTCATCCTTCAGGCCGGGGCCATCGACCAGTACATCCGTCTGCAGGAAAATTTCGACCCCACACACGTCAGCACGGCCTTCCTTCCCGGAGGAAGCGATTACCGGTTTATGTACGGATTCACAGAGGTAACCTCCGACAGCCGCCGCCTCCTCAAGGGAAACCTGAAGGCTGGTGCGGGCAATTTCTATAACGGCAACATGAACTATCTCGACGGCACCCTCACCTACAGGTATTCCCCCTATGCCAATCTCTCCCTGAATGTCGCCTGGAACGACATCCGCCTGCCGGCCCCCTTCCGGAGAGAACACTTCTGGCTGATCGCCCCAAAGCTGGACCTGACCTTCACCGACAAGATCTTCCTCTCAACATTCTTACAGTACAACGAACAGATCGACAACCTTAACCTCAACATGCGCTTTCAGTGGAGATACCAGCCTGTGTCGGACCTCTTTCTGGTGTACACCGACAATTATCTCCCCGGAAGCTGGAGCCACCGCAACCGCGCCCTGGTGCTCAAGCTGACCTACTGGCTCAACTGACCGGGACCTCATTCTCTGTCGACGCACTCCAATTGCCCGATAAATGAAATGTTTTTATCACTGGCGGAAATCCCCGGCAGAAATAATCCCTCCATAGGAAAGGCAAGTTAAACAGGGAAAAGTCCCACTCTTCCGGAGGCAGAAACCCCTAGACTGGTTACACGGTGCCGTCCGGTTTAAAAGGCCTGCAACCGGGCATGAAGGATCGCCTCACCCGACTGGATGAACGACCCGTTGGAACAACCGGTCACATTACAAAAGGTGATCGCATCGTTATAATCCAGGTGAGGAGTCAACCCTATGACCACCATCTCGGCCCCGGGGCGGCCTGGGCAATTGACCAGAATGTGGAACTTCTCCCCACAGTGCAGACAGAAAAGCTCATCCTTCAATCCCTCCTCCAAATGCCCCTTCAGTATTACTTTGGTAAAGTCCCCTTCGACGGCCGAAATGACCATCTCACCCTCCACGCCAGTGCGTCTGAAACCTATACGCAAACCCGGAAAACCACTGATAACCTCATCATTATCAAGAAGACTGCAACCCTTCGGACAATATGCCGCACAAACCGTATAACGCAGTCTATTTTCACTCGTCCGCTTCAGTGTCTCCTTTCTTTCCCGCAACGGGATGATCAGTCTCCCATCTTCCCCGAAAATTTTCATAAATCTACAGTTAATTAAGTTATTGCCCTAAATAAAACTATTTTTCAACATTCTTCGACTATTTTGTTTCATATCGTACGTTTTTCTTGTCTTTTTGTTCATTTTTATTATTACATTAACATCGCCTGACCGGAAGGTGTTTTGCAGGAAGTAAACCACCACGGACTTTTTTAAAGACCCTAACGGGTGGCTTCATTTTTATAATCCTCCATGTGGGAACATTTTTGGATGATTATGGTAAATTTGCATGATCAACGGCAAGGCCAATTTTAACATTCCAAGGATATGAGCAAGCACTTAATACTGTTTCTGTTGATGGCGCTGCAGGCCCTGGTACTGCCTGCACAGCAGCCTTCCCGCCCCGGTGAGCAACCGGCACCCGAAACCCGGGAAAAATTCAAGGTGGGCATGGCCGGATACACTTTCCGCCATTTTGACCTCGACAAAACCCTGGAGGTGATGCAGAAGGCCGATGTCCATTATTTGTGCATCAAGGATTTTCACCTGCCCCTGAACAGCAGCGATGAACAGATCGCCGCTTTTCACGCCACGCTGAAGGCCAAAGGGGTCACAGGCTATGCCGTGGGCCCCATCTACATGAAAACCAAAGAGGAGATAGACAACGCCTTTGACTACGCCCGCCGCGTGGGTGTCACCATGATCGTGGGCGTCCCCAACTATGAGCTGCTCCCCTATGTCGACCAGAAAGTGAAGGAATATGACTTCAGGTATGCCATTCATCTCCACGGTCCCGACATGCCCCTGTACCCCGATGCCGACGACGTATGGAACAACGTGAAAAACCTCGATCCCCGCATCGGGATGTGCCTCGACATCGGCCACGACACCCGCAACGGGAAAGATCCTGTGAAAGACCTCAAAAAATACCACTCCCGTGTGTTTGACATCCACATCAAGGATGTGACAGGGCGAACCAAAGAGGGCTATTCCGTGGAAATCGGACGGGGAGTGATCGACATTCCCGGTTTCGTGAAAATGCTCCGAAAGGTAGGTTATGCAGGTGTGTGCAGCCTCGAACACGAGAAAAACATGGAGGATCCCTTCATGGGGATTGCCGAATCGATCGGTTATTTCCGGGGGGTGATCGAAGCCACCCGCCGATAACGGAACATCGTTGTGATCATCCCCGGAATAGAATTCAGAGCCAACACCCATAAAAACCAGTGCACCATGAAAAACCGCATTCTCATCTTTTTCCTGGCCGGGTTGCTGGCGGGATGCCGTTCTGTTCCGGAGGAGACGACTGAAGCCGGCGGCCGGGAAGTGATTCCCTTCAGGGCCGTCACCTTTCCGCTCACCGATGTGAAGCTTCTTGACGGGCCCTTTCGCGATGCCACCGGGCTGAATGTGGTTTCTCTGCTCAACTATGCGCCCGACCGGCTGCTGGCCAAATTCAGGAAAGAAGCGGGGTTGAAGCCCCGTGCTGAACATTACCACGGCTGGGAAGACAACACCATCGCCGGCCACAGCCTGGGCCATTACCTGAGTGCCTGCGCCCTGATGTACCAGACCACCGGTGACCAGGAGTTCCTCCGCCGGGTCGATTATATCGTCGATGAGCTGGCCCTCTGCCAGGAAGCCGACGGCCACGGCTACATCGGAGCCTTTCCCCACGGGAAAAAAATCCTCGAAGAAGAGGTCGCCAAAGGAGAGATCCGCTCCCAGGGATTTGACCTGAATGGCATCTGGGTCCCCTTTTATACCCAGCACAAAGTGCTCATGGGCCTGCTTGACGCTTATTACCGCTGCGGAAACGAAAAGGCCCTTACAGTGGCTACCGGATTTGCCGACTGGCTGGAAACCATCTTCAGGGATCTCACGGGCGACCAGATCCAGGAGATCCTCCGCTGCGAACATGGAGGCATCAACGAGGCCCTGGCCGAACTCTACAACGCCACGGGAAATGAGAAATACCTCCATCTTTCGCGGCTCTTCCATCACCGGGAGGTTCTCGACTCCCTGGCCCACGGAAAGGACATTCTCCCCGGAAAACATGCCAATACACAGATTCCCAAGCTGGTGGGACTGGCCCGCCGCTATGAACTCACGGGAGCCGAGGAGGACCGATTGGCTGCTGAGTTTTTCTGGGAGAGGGTGGTCAACCACCACTCTTATGTGACAGGAGGCCACTGCGACCATGAATACTTCGGCCCCCCCGATACCCTGCGTGACCGCCTCAGCAGTGAAACCACCGAGAGCTGTAACGTTTACAACATGCTGAAGCTGAGCAGCCACCTCTTTACCTGGGAAGCTTCGGCGGAAGTGGCCGACTTTTATGAAAGGGCCCTCTTCAACCACATCCTCTCCTCACAGCACCCCGCCGATGGCAGGGTTATCTACAACCTCTCGCTGGAAATGGGAGGCTTCAAGGAATACCAGGATCCCTTCGGGTTTACCTGTTGCGTGGGTACAGGCATGGAAAACCATGCCAAATACGGGGAGAACATCTATTACCACAACGACGAGGAGCTGTTTGTGGCCCAGTACATCGCTTCGGAACTGAACTGGAGGGAAAAGGGGCTGAAGATCATCCAGCACACCCGGTATCCTTCGGAACCCTCCACGACGCTCAGCTTTGAATGTCAGGCTCCGGTTCCGGTTACATTGATGATCCGATATCCGGCCTGGGCGGAAAACGGCCTCACCATCAGGGTAAACGGAATGTTGCACCACCACCGGGGAAAACCAGGCAGTTTCATTCCCGTTCTGAGGAACTGGAAAAACGGGGACCAGCTGACGGTGGAATTTCCCTTTTCCCTGCGGTTGGAGACGATGCCCGACGACACCAACCGGGTGGCCGTAATGTATGGCCCCCTGGTTCTGGCCGGAGAACTGGGAGCCGTCGATGACACCGCCGCCCTCCGACCCGATTACGTACCCGTGTTGATGACCAACGACCGAAATCCCGCTACCTGGACCGAACCGGTGCAGGGACTGGCCAACACCTTCCGAACGGTCCATACCGGCCGGCCCAGGGAGTTGCTCCTGCGCCCCTTCTACAAAGTCCACGATCACCGCTATTCGGTGTACTTTGACCTCTTTGACGAAGAGAGGTGGCTCCGGTACCAGGAGAGCTACCAGGCCCGCCTCGCCCAGCAAAAAGAGTTGGAAAACCGTACCCTCGATTTCTTCCAGCCCGGGGAGATGCAACCCGAAAGGGACCACCACTTTGAGGGAGAAAAAAGCTGGACCGGAGAATTCAGGAGAAGGAAATACCGTGAAGCCGACCGCGGAGGGTGGTTTTCATTCAGAATGAAAGCCCCCGCAGGGCAGCCCCTCCTCCTGGGGGTGGAATACTGGGGAGGGTATCAGGGCGCAAAAACCTTTGATATCCTGGTCAACGACAGGATCATTGCCACAGAGAACATCAGCAATGCCCAACCCGGAGAATTCTATGTCATGGAATATCCCCTGCCAGGAGACCTGAAGATCTCCGGAAACATGGTCACCGTGAAGCTTATGCCCAAAGAGGGGCATCGTGCGGGTCCCGTTTTCGGGGCACGGATACTCAGCGCGCGTGAATAAAAAACCGCATCTGGCCAGCCCTTGCCAAAGGGGACTTACCTCAGCGGGAGGTGCCGGTCTATTCTGGCTTACCCCGGAAATTTACAGAAAAGAAAAGCACATCCCATTGATGACCAAGGCTCAGCATTTCCTTGTTTTTCTCCCTTTGGTGTTTCTGACGTGGTTTGTCCAGGGACAGGATGTCTCCTTTTCGCAGTTTTACGCCCATCCGCTCTACCTGAATCCCGCCTTTGCGGGAAGCCTGGGAGTTCCCCGGATCAATCTGCAGTACCGCGACCAATGGCATGGTCTTCCCGGGGCCTATGTGACGCAGAGTCTCTCCTTTGACCTGCCTGTGCCCCTGATGCAGGGCGGACTGGGGTTTCACCTGGTCAGGGACGCCCAGGCGGAAGGTCTCCTGAAGACCCTCGAAACCGGATTCATTTACGCTTCCCACTTCAGGGTGGGGGAAAAATGGAGGGTCTCAGGGGCCCTGGAGGCGGGATACCACCACCACCGCATCGACTGGGCCGGACTGATCTTTGCCGACAATGTGGATCCTTACGGGGGGGAACACCTGCCCACCGCCGAAATCCCGCCGGCCGACCAGGCTTATGGGTATGCCGATTTCTCAACAGGCCTCCTCCTCTATGGAGAACGCCTTTTTGCAGGAGTAGCCGTCCACCACCTCTCCGAACCGGCACACTCCTGGTACCGCGATGCGGAAAACAGCGGCCGCCTCTATCGCAAATACACCCTTCACCTCGGAACACGCATCCCCATACACGGCCACGGCTACTGGCGCAAAACCTTCGACCTCTCCCCCCAGATGGTCCTCCTGCAACAAGGCCCCTTCCGGCAATTCAACTACGGCATGCTGGCCAACTACCACGGCTTCACCGGCGGTGCCTGGCTCCGCCAGGACCTGACCTTCCGCTACGATGCCCTCATCTTCCTGGTAGGATATATGAAAAAACGGTGGCACTTCACCTACAGCTACGACTTCACCCTTTCGGGTCTCGGCGCCCGGTCAGGCGGCACCAGCGAAATCTCCCTCTCCTTCCTCCTCAGGGATTTCACCCAGGACCTGGCATTCCCCTTCTACCGCCCCTACAGGGACTACATCGGCGAATAGGCTGGAGTCTGGAATCTGGAATCTGGAATCTTGAGTCTTAAGTCTTAAGTCTTAAATCTTAAATGATTTGAGAACAAGACATTACATATAGCATTCATTATGGTTAATGCTTAGACTTAACCTGAAGCTTAACCTGAAACTTAATCTGAAGCTTAACCTGTAATTTAATCTGAAGCTTAACCTGAAACTTGACCTGAAACTGAAACTGGACCTAACCTGAAGGAAGGGATGCCCCTGCACCTGGCCGAAGCACAGCGAAAGACCTCAACCTTCCCTGTCACCGAAGCCTACAACCTCAAACTAAGCCTGCCGGAGCAGGGCGGAGGCATGGGAGCCTGCAGTAGCTTTCATGGAGGCCTTTACCTGATCAGGAGTACCTGGCCCCGGCGGGAGTGGGTGAACCCCTGAATGTCGGTATAATCGGCGCGCCAGACATAGTTGCCCATTGGGGCTTCCCTGCCGTTTCGGAGGGTGCCGTCCCAGGGATGGTCAAGACTGGTCGACTCAAAGATCATTTCCCCCCCAACGGTTGTAAATCTGCATCCTGAAGAGCCCGGGGTCGACCCCCAGGGTAAAAGGGAGGAAGGTGCGGTTTTCGGCAATGTCGCTGCCGGGGCGGAAAGCATTGGGGGCATAGACATTGAAGGGCAGAATATCGACCATCATGAAAGCCGTGTCCTTACATCCCATGCCAGACGCGGCTTCCAGAAGGACCTGGAATTGTCCTACCTGCCGGTATTCATGGTGGGGATGCTCCTCCCCTGAGGTGTTCCCGTCACCGAAATCCCAGTGAAACCGCTCCCCAAAGGAGGTCTGATTGGTAAACGTAAGGTCCGCCTGATCGAGCAAGGCCACAGGATAGTCCACTATAAAACGCGCTTCCGGCGTCTTAAAAATCTTCACCATCTCCTCAAGGAGAAAACCGGCTTTACATCCCGTGACCGGGTTGGTAATCAGCAATCCGACATCATAAAACCCGGGAAGATTGTACACATGCACCGGGAACTGTTCCGTGCTGGTAGTGCCGTCGCCAAAATCCCATTTGAAGTCGAGGAGGTCACTGACGTTGAGTTTTCCGGTGAAATGGATGATATCGGAATCGCAGGCCTGGCTTTTACTGGTGGTCATGGTGAAATCGGGGGTGGCGCCGAAGGGAAGCCTGAAGAGTTCTCCGGTACAGCCATTCTCGCTTACCTGCAGGGAAACAAAGGGCTGCCCGGCACCAAAGGGGGCAAACGACACCCGGGCCCGGTCCCAGGCCGTCAACTCAAACGCGCAATTCCCGAAGTCCCAGTCCAGCGCGGCCAACGATGAGGCATTACCCCTGTATACCACCTCCCGGCTGTAGCCCTTGCAGGGATCACCCGGATCGTCCATGAAATCAAAAACCGAAGTGGGAACCTGGTAAATGCCGGCCTCCAGGGTGTCGCTGACCACACAATTCTTATCGGTGGTCAGGGAATAATTGAACTGGTATTTGCCCCATCCGGAAACCGTGAAATCAGTGGAGCGCTCCTTTTTCCCCGGAAAGGTGACCCCAGGCTGGGGAGAAACCCCCCAGTTCCAGGATTTCAGGCTCCAGGCCCCGTCTTCACCTGAAATCAGCGCCGTCAGCTTCCCTGTTTTCTCCCCGCAGATCAGCGCTTCCCCTTCAATCTTCACTTCAGGCACAGGATAAAAAGAGAGATGCATGGTATCCGCCGCGGGGCAGTAAAACTGATTGGTTGCCGTAACGTGGTACTCCCCGGGGGCGGCAATCCGGATCTGCGAGGTGGTGGCCCCGGTGTTCCAGACATAGGAGGGGGAGCGGCCCTGATCCTTGATCCACCTGACGGTCAATTCCCGGGAGTGGGGACATCCCATGGTGTCGTTTCCGATCGTGATCCGGGGATCGCTCACCTCCAGGAAAAGAGAGTCCTTCTGCCTGCAACCGTCGACCGTGGAGGCCGAAACATAGTACCACCCCCTATTCCCCACACTGAGATCCTGAAGCGTGTCCTGTTTCCCCGTGCTCCAGGAATAACGGTCGAAATAGGGTCCCGCATCGAGCAGCAGGCGGGTGCCCTGGCAAATCACAATGGAATCGCCATCGAGACTCAGGTTGGGACTGGTCTGCAGCCCGTCGCTCAAATCAAGCACCAGGTTCAGGTTGAATCCCACCCCATAGCCATACCCTTCGTATCCGCCATAGCCATACACATAGGCGATAAATCCGCGGTCAGCTCTGATATTCCTGAGCCGGTGGGTTCCCTGGCTGAGAGAAATGGTGGCGCTGGCATATTTGCCGTTGCTGTAACGGGTAAACCTCCCCGGATTAACCATCGATCCGTCGAGTTCCAGATTCCCGATATCCGCAGCCGGAATCACTATATTGACATAAAAAACATTCACTTCCGAAGAGGCATAGGCCACAAAGGTGACATCGTTTTTGGCCTGGCTTACCGGACTAAGGATCAGCATAAATCCATCTCCGTTTTGCCCGGGAGAGTTATTCCTGGACTGGCTGTACTGGGCGACCAGCACGGGCTTGTCCGAGACGATCCGGGCCGGGGCATTCAGGGTAAACTCATAGAATTTCCCTTTCATCAGGGGTGTTTGTTTGGCCCCGTTGATATAGAAAGTGGTGTGGTCCATGCCAGCCATCACCCTGAAGAAATCCTTGCTCCGTCCTTCGAGGGGAACGGTATAATACTCCCTGCCCCATGTTTTCACCGGCGGCATCTGTTCATACATATGATCCCACCCCCCGGTGGCACTCAACGGGATGGTGGTACTCAGCGATCCACCATAGACAGCCACCGGTTTATCGGCGGAAACAATACTTCCCGTGAGGTCACCCGCCAGGGATTGCAGCTGGTAGAGGTCGCCACGATGGAGAAGCACCGTAAAGGGTTCCCCGATATTGGCCGGGCCGTCAGGTTCCGCCGAAGGAGTGATCTCCACCAGCGTTTGGTCTTCAGAGGCCACCACCACCAACTCGCTGTTCCGGCCATGCCGCAAATCCTCATAATCGACATGCGGAGTGTAACACATGACCAGATGTTCGGTGCCCAGCGACTGCACGGGATACATCACGGCCACGTCGGAAGAGTTGCGGTCACGGTTGAGGCAGTATACATTGACAGGATCACTGGCCACCAGATGAAGCCCCAAGGGGAGTACCTTCTCAGAACCCACAGGTTCCACCAGATTGTAGGGAATTCTCAGCTGCAGGGCATCGTTGGGGGGCACAGTGAAAGACTGGTTGTTGTAAGGCGCCGGAGAATTCCCGATGAATATCTGAAAGTTAGCCCCCACCCGCGAGGAAACGGTAATCTCTACGTAGTGGCTGTTGGTATTCCTCCCCTCCATAAACCCGAACCAGAATTCGGTCCCCTCGGTCGACTTCTGACAACGGGGATCCAGGTCGTCTCCTCCGGCCACCATGCCGACCAGGAGAAGCCCCCATATAGCCACCATCCGAATATAATACTTCCTCAAAACACGCCTTTCCGTTACAGGAAATCCCACCCCGGAGATCCCCCAGAAATACCTTCTAACAGGGTCATGACGCCGGCCAGGGACACCTCTCCCATTCTGATGCCGGGATTCCCCGGCAGCGGCCGTGATTCCGGCGCCAGCCCTTCCGAACGACCGTATAAAGTTGCCCTTTTTTTCCGAGCCCGGGGATCATCACCGCAATTATTTCCCTGCAGGGCAATTTCCTGCCACCAACCGATACAACCGCCCTCGCCTTTCCCTATATTTGTTGTTATTACAAACAGACGATTAAACCAGCTGGGAATTGCATTGTCCAAGCAGATAAGCTAAACTGAAACGTCACCTCAATGTATACCATTATGATAAAACGAATTGTTCTTCTCCTGTCAGCTTTTTTACCGGTCATGCCCCTTTTTGCCCAGCAGGCGCTGTGGGGCGCTCCCGAAATGGTCTCTCCGGAAATCCATCCCGACCAGTCGGTCACTTTCCGGCTGATGGCTCCTGATGCCCGTGAGGTGAAGCTCTCGGGTGACTGGATGCCTTCCGCAGGGTGGGTGCCCGGATCGGAGGTACTGACCAAAGATGAGAAAGGGGTATGGAGCCATACCACCGCCCCCCTGGGTTCCGACCTCTACAGCTACTGGTTTACGGTCGACGGCGTGCGCTGCACCGACCCGGCCAATGTCTACCTGATCCGCGACGTGGCCTCCGTTTTCAACGTCTTCATCACAGGTGGCGGAAAAGGAGATCTCTATAAGGTGAGCGCGGTTCCGCATGGCACGGTGACCCGCCGCTGGTACCCTTCTCCCGGAAATCAAATGAACCGCCGCATGACCATCTACACCCCTCCGGGATATGAATCGTCGAAGAAGAAATTTCCTGTCCTCTACCTGCTTCACGGCATGGGAGGCGACGAAGAGGCCTGGATCGCCCTGGGGCGCACCGCCCAGATCCTCGACAACCTCATTGCCGCCGGAAAAGCCCGGCCGATGATCGTGGTGATGACCAATGGCAATGTCGCCCAGGAAGCCGCCCCCGGAGAATCAAGCCTTGGCATGGCCAAACCCACCATGCAACTGCCCCATACCATGGACGGCAAATTCGAAGAGACTTTTCCCGACGTGATCCGGTTCATCGAAAGCAATTACAGGGTCATCCCCAAAAAAGAGGGCCGCGCCATCGCAGGCCTCTCCATGGGCGGGTACCACTCCCTGCACATCTCCCGCTATTATCCCAATACCTTTGACTATGTCGGCCTTTTCTCAGCCGCCATCATCCCCAACGAAAAGGCCACCTCCAAAGTCTATGCCGACCTCGACAATACCCTCGAAGCCCAAATGAAAAACGGAGTGAAACTTTACTGGATCGCCATCGGCAAAACCGACTTCCTCTATAAAAACAATGTGGAGTTCCGCGAAAAACTCGACAATATGGGCATGAATTACACCTACTTCGAGACCGAAGGAGGCCATACCTGGACCAACTGGAGAGTTTATCTCACCGAATTTGCACAACAGATTTTCAAATAGAAACAGATGATCAACTTGACCTGATGGGTCATTTGGGTTGTTCTGATACAATCATATAAGCAAAAAATGAAACTAAAAACCGTCATTGCTGTTTTATCGATGCTCATGCTGGCAGGATGCAGTGCTAACCGGCCGGTGCACCGTTCGGCCCTTTTACAGTTTGACAAAAAGATAGATGAGATCATCGGGCAGATGACCCTGGAAGAAAAGGTGAACATGCTCCATGCCAAGCACATGTTTGTATCGGCGGGAGTGGAACGGCTGGGCATAGCCGACATGAAATATGCCGACGGGCCCTTTGGAATCCGTGAGGAGATGCAGCCCGACGGGTGGGCAGGTCTGGGCTGGGAGACCGACAAGGCGACCTTTTTCCCCACAGGGTCGGCCCTGGCGGCCACCTGGAGTCCTGAACTGGCCTACGCCTACGGGACCGGCATGGCCCGGGAAGCCCGCCTCCGCGGCAAAGACATGATCCTGGGCCCGGCCATCAACATTCAGCGGATTCCCACCGGAGGCCGCACCTACGAATACCTCAGTGAAGACCCGTTTCTGAGTGCCCGGCTGGCGGTGGGCTACACCAAAGGCGTCCAGGAGAACGGCGCCGCCGCCTGCCTCAAGCATTACGCCCTCAATAACCAGGAAAACAACCGCGGAACCGTCAACGTGATCGTCGGCGAACGCGCCATGCGGGAGATTTATCTGCCCCCTTTCCGGGCCGCCGTCGAAGAAGCCGGTGCCTTCGGGGTCATGGCCGCCTATAACAAGGTAAACGGCTGGTGGTGTGCCGAAAACGACCTGCTCCTCAATAAGATCCTCCGTGACGACTGGGGATTCGCCGGTATGGTCATCTCCGACTGGAACGGCACCCACAGCACCGTGGATGCCCTTAAAAACGGCCTTAACGTCGAAATGCCCACCAAAAAATTCCTGGGCGCCGCCCTCCTCGATTCGGTGAAGGCAGGCCTGGTGCCGGAAGAACTGGTCAACCAGCGGGTGCGCGAAATCCTGCGCGTGAGAATGGCCATTGCACCCATTCCGGCGGAAGAAGCCAACAAGGAGATCACTTCCCGGCCCCCGCAGCAGAAAATCGCCTATGAGGTGGCCTCCAAAGCCATCGTTTTGTTAAAAAACGAGGGCGAGCTGCCCCTGGATCTCACCTCCCGGCCGGTCATCGCGGTCATCGGCGCCAATGCTGAACAGACCATGGCCCAGGGCGGACTGGGAGCCGGCGTCAAAACCCTGTACGAGATCACCCCCCTGCAGGGATTGAAAGCAAAAATCGGAGACAAGGCTGAAATCCGATATGCCCAGGGATATGTCCCCGAGGTTTTCAGCTATGCCGACATGTTCAGGCGCAGATCACCCGAAGAAAAGGAGCAGCAGGCCCGCGAAAAAGCGGAAAGGGCTGAGTTCCTGGCACAGGAAGCGGTGGAGGTGGCCGCCAAAGCCGATATCGTCCTGTTCATGGGTGGCAATAACCGTTCGGTAGAAACCGAAGGGACCGACCGGACGACCATCCAGTTGCCATCAGGCCAGGAAGGACTCCTCCGGAAGATCGCCGCCGTCAACCCACGTATTGTAACCATTCTGACCAGCGGCGCCCCCAATGACCTGCGCGTGGTCCAACCCCTTTCCAGAGCACTGATCCTCTCCTGGTTCAACGGCTCAGAAGGCGGCAACGCCCTGGCCGATGTGCTCACGGGCCAGATCTCCCCCTCGGGGCGCCTCCCCTTCACCCTTCCCGTTAAACTGGAAGACTCCCCAGCTTATGCTCTGGGAAATTACCCCCAGGGTAAAAAAGGCACCGATGTCTTCGCCAACCTGGTTTCCGAATCCGGAGAAACAGACAAAACGGAAGACCAGGCCGGGGAGAACAAACTGTACGAAGACCCTCATACCGCCTATTATTCCGAGGAATCGCTGGTGGGCTACCGCTGGTTCGACACCAAAAACCTGCCGGTGATGTATCCCTTCGGGCATGGCCTGACCTACACCTCATTTGAATATTCCGGACTATCGACCGACAGGGAAAAATATGGTAAAAACGACATGATCAGCCTTACCCTGGATTTGAAGAATACGGGAAGCGCAACCGCCGATGAGGTGGTCCAGGCCTATGTGCACCGGATCAACCCCTCGGTCGAATGGCCGGCAAAGGAACTGAAGGCCTTTTCCCGCATCACCCTCTCCCCCGGCGAATCTCGCAGGGTCACCCTGGAGATTCCGGTGAGAAGTTTGCAGTACTGGGATGAAAAACTGCAGGCCTGGAACGACGACCTTTGCCATATCGAATTGCAGGTGGGCGCCTCGGCCGGCGATATCCGCCTCAGAAAGGAAGTTACCCTGAAATAATGATCACCCAACAGATACAGAAATGAAAGTCGCATGGTGCCCCGACCACATCAGGACATGAATAATTGCTCCATGCTACTTCCACAGGCGTGAAGCACTCAACCGGCTTCACCACGATACATAACTGAAGAGCACATTATTAACTAACTCATATACTAATGAAAACCAACCGCAGAGTATTTTTCAGGACTGCAGGAGCCGGGGCTGCAGGGCTCGGACTGGCCCCGATGCTGACGATTCCCGCGTGCACCGCCTCCGGGGAGGCCTCCACCCATGCCAATGACGACCAGCAACTCTTCGTGGGTGACGATGTGGCCATTGCCACCACCCAATACGGGAAAGTGCAGGGATTTCTTCTGCGCGGAATCTACAATTTCAGGGGGATCCCTTACGGCGCCGATACCTCGGGAAAAAACCGGTTCATGCCGCCGCAACCCCCGGCCCCCTGGGAAGGCATCCTGCCAGCCGTATGGTGGGGCAACTCTGCCCCCCAGAACATGGACAACCGTTATGGCAACGCCTGGGCCTCATTCGTCGACCACTGGAATTACGACGACGTGAGTGAGGATTGCCTGCGGCTGAACATCTGGACGCCCGCCCTCGAAGACGGCGGAAAGCGGCCGGTGATGGTCTGGCTCCACGGAGGCGGATATACCAACGGCAATGGGATCGAACAGGATGGCTACATGGGTGAAAACCTGAGCCGCAAGGGCGATGTCGTTTTTGTCTCCATCAACCACCGGCTGGGGCCCATCGGCTTCACCGACCTGTCGGGGGTGGGTGGCGAAAAATATGCCTTCTCGGGGAACGCCGGTGCTCTCGACATGGCGGCGGCCCTGGAGTGGGTCCGTGACAACATCCTCTTTTTCGGCGGAGACCCCGGCAATGTGACCATCATGGGCCAATCGGGAGGCGGCGCCAAGGTGTGCGTCCTGGCCGCCATGCCTGCAGCCAAAGATCTCCTCCACAAGGCCGTCCCGCTCAGTGGAAGCTCCACGGAAGCCCTGAACCAGGAATATTCCCGCAAACTGGGGGAATACGTTCTGCGTGAGGCAGGCCTCACCCCTGACCAGGTCGACCAGCTCCAGGAAATTCCCTGGAAGGAGTACCTGGGTATCGCCAGTGCGGCCGCCCGGAAAATGGCGGAGGAGCAACCCACTCCCGGCATGCGGGGCGGTTATGCCCCCGTAGCCGACGGGGTGGTCCTGCCCAAAGGGAAATTCTTCAGCGATCCGGAAGGACTTTCTGCGGAGGTCCCCATGCTGATCTGCACCACCTTCCACGAGTGGGGCATGGCACGCACCAACCCCGAGATGGAAGCCCTCACCGCCGAAAAGGCCATCGAGATGATGAAGGGAGCCAGCGGCTTCCGGGGAGGTTTCGGAGAGAAGGCGCAGGAAATTTATGAGGCCTATGCCAAACTCTTCCCGGAGGCCAAACCCATTGAGGTGATGACCCTGGCGGCCAGCAACCGCAAAGGGGCCATTGCCACCGCCGATGCCAAGGCCTCACAGCCGGCCCCCGTGTACCTCGCCTGGTTCGGATGGGAACCTCCCCTCTTCAACCAGCGCATGCGGGCTTTCCACTGCCTCGACATCTGCTTCTGGTTCGCCAACACCGATGTGATGCTCACCCATACCGGCGGCGGGCAGCGCCCCCGCGCCCTCTCCGAAAAAATGAGCGGCACCCTGCTGCAATTCATGCGCACCGGCGACCCCAACGGGGCTGGATTGCCCCAGTGGCCACGCTATACCCCCGAAAACGGGGAGACCATGATCCTCAACGACACCTGCGAAGTCAAAAACGACCCCGACAGGGAAGCCCGACAACTGTTGTAATCACCTGGTGACGCCTGGCGACGACCACACAGGATAGCTTAGAATTCGCCTCCAGTGAACCAATATGCTAAACCAAACTATATCTGAGATTTATGAGAAAACTGGCCCTTTCGGGGATCCTAATCCCCATGGTATTGCTGTTTCTGGCAGTAAGTGCCCTATGGCGGTGTACCCCTCAAGCGAAACAGATGAGCGATGAAGAGAAAATAGCGGCGATCCTTGATTCCCTCACCCTGAAGGAAAAAGCCCGTCTTTTAGTGGGCACGGGGATGCATTTCGAGCTTCCCGAAGGATTTGAGGAGATGATGGCCGGGATGGCCGGCCAGGGAGGCCCGCAGGCTCCTGGCAAGCCGGCCGTGGAAGGGGGGAATACCCCTCCTGAAGGCGCCGCCGGTGCAACGGAAGAAGCGGCATCTCTCCCTCCCGGCGGAGGAATGATGAATCCCTTTGCAGGGCCGCCACAGGACTCCCTCTATACGGCCATGGTCGATAAAATCAGGAAATATCTGCCCGGGGCGGCAGGCTTCACCGCGGAATATCCCCACCTGGGGGTAACCTCCCAGGTATTGGCCGATGGCCCTGCCGGACTGAGAATCTCGCCCCGCCGAAAGGGCGACGACAGCACCTATTTCTGTACGGCCTTCCCCATCGGTACCCTCATGGCCTCCACCTGGGATCCCCGGCTGGTCGAAGAGGTGGGTAAGGCCATGGGCCGCGAGGTCCTCGACTACGGCGCCGATGTGCTGCTGGGCCCCGCCCTTAACATCCAGCGCGATCCCCTCTGCGGGCGCAACTTCGAATACTACTCCGAAGATCCGCTGGTCACCGGTATGATGGCCACTGCCATGGTCAGGGGCGTCCAAAGCAACGGCGTGGGCACCTCCCCGAAACATTATGCCGCCAATAACTCAGAAACCTTCCGCATGTCGGTGAACACCATCGTCAGCGAAAGGGCCCTCCGCGAAATATACCTCCGCGGCTTCGAAATGATGGTCAGGGAGGCGCAACCCTGGACCATCATGTCGTCCTACAACAAAATCAATGGGGTGTATGCCCCCGAGAGCGCAGAATTGCTCACCACGGTGTTGCGTGAAGACTGGGGTTTTGAGGGGTATGTGATGACCGACTGGGGTGGCGGCAGCGATGCGGCCGCCATGATGCAAGCGGGCAACGATGTGCTGATGCCGGGGACGCCCATGCAGGTCGACGCCATCGTGGCCGCCGTGGAATCAGGCCGGCTCGGCGAGGCCACCCTCGACCGCAACCTCACCCGCGTGCTGAAAATCATGTTTAAGACCCCCCGATACAAAAACCACGCCTACCGTCACCACACCGACCTGAAAACCCACGCCCTGGTGACCCGGCAAGCCGCCGCCGACGGAATGGTCCTCCTGAAAAACGAGGCCCACACCCTTCCCCTGGCCCCGGAGGTCAAAACAGTGGCCGCCTTCGGCAATACCAGCTATGACTTCATCTCGGGAGGTACCGGCAGCGGCGATGTCAACGAAGCCTACACCGTAGCGCTCACCGAAGGACTCCGTAACGGAGGCTATACCCCCGACGGAGAACTCATGGAGATTTATACCGCTTACATGAAAGCGGCACAGGAGAAAAAAGGCCCGCCGAAAAACTGGCTAGCGGCCCTTCTGGGTGGCAAACAACCCCTCGAGGAAATGCCCCTTGATCCTGCCCTGGCCGCCAAAATGGCCGAAAAAAGCGACATCGCCCTGGTGACCATCGGCCGCAATGCCGGTGAAGGCCAGGACCGCACCGCCACCGAAGGCGATTTCCTGCTCACCCCCACCGAGAAAACCCTTATCAAAAATGTTTCCGAAGCTTTCCGGGCCAAAGAAAAGAAAACCATCGTCATCCTCAACATTGCGGGAGTCATCGAAACCGCTTCCTGGCGCGACCTCCCCGACGCCATCCTGCTGGCCTGGCAACCCGGGCAGGAGGGAGGCAACTCAGTCGTTGACCTCCTCTCGGGAAAGGTCAACCCCTCCGGAAAACTGGCGGCCACCTTCCCCATGAACTACAGTGACACCCCCACTGCCCGAAACTTCCCCGGCATTCCCGATCCTGCCGTGGAACAAACCGACCCTTCCGCCGACCTCTCAGGATTTTCGATGATGAGCCGTACACCCTGGCAAATCACCTATGAGGAAGACATTTACGTGGGCTACCGCTATTACAACACCTTCGGGGTGCCCGTGGCCTACGAATTCGGGTACGGCCTTTCCTATACCACCTTTGAAATCAGCGACCTCCGGCCAAACATCACGGAGTTCACAGGAGAGATGACCGTCACCGCGAGCGTCAGAAACAGCGGCAACACTGCAGGCCGTGAGGTGGTCCAGCTCTACCTTTCGGCTCCCTCCGGAAAAATGGAGAAACCGGAAGCGGTGCTGGTGGCTTTCGCCAAATCAAAGCTCCTCGAACCCGGAGAAAGTGAAACCCTCACCTTCCGGCTCACGACCCGCGACCTGGCCTCTTTCGATGAAGAACGCTCCATGTGGGTCGCGGAGGCCGGTACCTACACCCTCAGGGCCGGCAACTCCTCACGCAACCTGCCATTGAGCACTACTTTCACGGTCACCGGGGAACGCGATGGCGGGAAAGTGAACAAAGCCCTGGCGCCACAAAGCCCCATCAACCGTCTGTCGCGGAAGTAATCCTCCGGAACTGCCCCCGGGAGCCTGATGCCACGGAATTTTTCCCGGGCATGCGGCCATTAGACGTCGTGAATAAACCATTTTGCAGAGAAAAATTCAGTGTACGCAAACCTAAGCATATGAAGAGTGAACTGTCAAACAGAAAACCGGTTAGTCGCGGGGGCGGCTATTTGCTGCTGCTGGCGGCAGTAATGCTTATGACCAGCGGATGCGGCCCATCCCCCTCCACGCAGGAGAAGGAGGGATACCTTCTGGTGAGCCAGGCCAAAGGACCTGCCTTGGGGTATTCACCTCAATCGGGAGTGGTGCTGATCACCCAAGGCCGCAGGGTTTTCAAGGATCTCAACAGGAACGGCCTACTCGACCCGTATGAGGACTGGCGGCTTAGTGCCCGGGAGCGGGCGGTCAACCTGGCTTCCCTGATGAGTGTGGAACAGATTGCCGGACTGATGCTTTACAGCGGGCACCAATCCATTCCCATGGCTGCCGGCGGCCGTTACGGGGCCACCTACAATGGTAAAGCTTTCTCTGAAAGTGGGGCCGCACCATGGGATCTCAGCGATCCCCAGAAGAAATTCCTCACCGGGGACCATCTGCGTCATGTGCTCATCACCTCAGTGGAGAGCCCTGAGGTGGCCGCACGGTGGAACAACAATGCCCAGGCGCTGGTGGAGTCGACGGGGCTGGGGATTCCCGCCAACAACAGTTCCGATCCGCGGCATGGAAGTGATGCCTATGCCGAATACAATGCCGGTGCCGGGGGAAGCATTTCGATGTGGCCCGGAACCCTGGGTCTGGCCGCCACCTTCGATCCTGCGCTGATGCGCCAGTTCGGGGAGATTGCCTCCCGCGAATACAGGGCGCTGGGAATCACCACCGCCCTGAGCCCCCAGATCGACCTGGCTACGGAACCCCGCTGGAGCCGCTTTGACGGCACCATGGGTGAAGATCCCCGCCTGGCCGCCGACATGGCCCGGGCCTATACCGATGGCTTCCAGACCTCCTCCGGAGAAAAAGAGATCGCCGGTGGCTGGGGCTATGAAAGCGTCAATGCCATGGTTAAACACTGGCCCGGCGGCGGAGCCGGAGAGGGAGGCCGCGACGCCCACTTCGGCTATGGCGCTTACGCCGTTTACCCCGGGAATAACCTCAAAGACCACCTGATCCCCTTCACCGAAGGGGCTTTCCGCCTTGAAGGCCCCACAGGAATGGCCTCCGCAGTGATGCCCTACTACACCATCTCCTGGAACCAGGATACCCTCCATGGCGAAAACGTGGGCAACGCCTGGAACAAATACCTCATCACCGATCTCCTCCGCGAGAAATATGGCTACGACGGGGTGGTATGCACCGACTGGATGATCACCAAAGACGCCCCCAACGTCCACGAATTCTCTGGCAAATGCTGGGGAGTGGAACACCTCTCCGAGGCACAACGACACTATAAGGCGCTCTTGGCCGGCGTAGACCAGTTCGGCGGCAACAACGAAATGGCACCCGTTATGGAAGCCTACCGGATGGGTGTAGCCGAACATGGTGAAACCTTCATGCGAAAGAGATTTGAAACTTCGGCAGTCAGACTGCTGCTCAACATCTTCCGTACCGGACTCTTTGAAAATCCCTACCTTGACCCGGCAGAAACCGCCGCCACCGTCGGAAACCCGGAATTTATGAAAGCGGGGTTTGAAGCCCAGCTCCGGTCGGTGATCCTGCTGAAAAATAAAAACGGGATACTGCCCCTCCACAAAGGGATCAGGGTCTATATGCCGAAAAAGCATATTCCAGGAGGAAGGAACTGGTTTGGCATGGAAACTCCGGAAAGGTGGGTCGATGCCCTGAACCCGGAGATCGCAGGGCGTTATTTCACGCTGACCGACAAGGCGGAAGAAGCCGACGCAGCTCTGGTCTGCATCGACAGTCCGAAGGGGGGCACAGGGTATTCGCCTGAAGAGGCGGCACAAGGCGGAAACGGGTACCTTCCCATCTCCCTGCAGTACACCCCCTATACCGCTGTGGAAGCGCGTGCTGCCTCCCTGGCGGGAGGAAGCCCCTTTGAATCCTTCACCAACCGCAGCTATCGGGGGAAAAGTGTGACCTCCGCCAATGCCCTTGACCTGAAAGCGGTCGCCGACACCAGAAACCTGATGGGGGATAAACCGGTCATCGTGGTGGTGAAACTCTCCAATCCCATGATCTTCAGTGAAGTGGAACCCTCTGCATCGGCCATACTGGTCCACATGGGCGTCCAGGACCAGGCCCTGCTTGACCTGCTCACCGGGGCCGCTGAACCTTCGGCACTCCTCCCCTTCCAGATGCCTGCCGATATGGCCACCGTCGAAAAACAGGCCGAAGATGTGCCCCGCGACCTCTCGTGCCATACCGACTCGGAAGGAAACAGCTACGACTTTGCCTTCGGCATGAACTGGAAAGGCGTCATCAGCGACCCACGGGTCGCCCGCTACAGATAAGCCGCCGTGACCCGGGCCCCGCGGATTCCCTGAACGCAAAGGCCCCCGACCATCCAGGGTCATTAACATCCTGTTATGAAAATTAACAGCGAATCCGTTTTACTTTTGTATGTTTTTGCAGTCAAAATTCTTTGACTGAACATTTTCATTGCCGAAAGGTGAATACAAATAAATTTTCAATGGCTGTCCACAACAAGAAAATGAGGATCATCACCTGGGTTTTAGTGCTTTTGGTGATAGCAGGGATCATATTTTATCCGAAGGTCAGGCCGCTTTTTCAGGGCAATAAAGGAGAAGGGGGTCCGTCGGCGGGTCAGGGCGCTCCCGGAAGGCCGGGGGGGCCCGGAATGCGGGGAGGCATGGGCCCACAGGCGACGCTGGCCAGTGGCTATGTGATCGTTCCTACCAGGATGTACGACCTCATATACAGCAACGGCACCCTCCTGCCCGATGAAGAGGTGGAATTGTCGTTTGAGACCTCCGGAAAAATCGTGGCCATCCACTTTTCGGAAGGCACCAGGGTAAAGAAGGGACAGCTCCTGGCCAAGATCAACGACCGGCCGTTGCAGGCCCAGTTGCTCAAATTGCAGGCCCAGAAGAAACTTACCGAGGAAAAGGAATTCCGCGCGCGTCAACTCCTTGACCGCGATGCCGTAAGCCGCGAGAGCTACGACCAGGTGGCTACGGAACTGCAGGCCATCGAAGCCGACATCATGCTGGTGGAAGCGCGGATCGCCGAAACCGAACTGTGGGCGCCCTTCGACGGCATCGTCGGCCTCCGCATGGTGAGCGAAGGAGCCTTCGCCACCACCCAAACCAAAATCGTGCGTTTGGTGAAAACCAGCCCCCTGAAGATCGAGTTTTCGATTTCGGAAAGATACGCCGGCGAAATCACCCCCGGGTTCCCCATTACCTTCACTGTCGACGGGGTGAACCAGACCTTTGCCGCCAATGTGTATGCCATCGATCCCAAGGTGAATATCGACACCCGGATGATCGCGGTCAGGGCCCTCTACCCCAACCGCAACAACGAGCTGAAACCGGGCCGCTTCGGAAGAGTCAAAGCCCAATTGTCGGAAATTGCCGAAGCCATCGCCATCCCCACCGAGGCGGTGATCGCCGAAATGGAAGGGGAGCGGGTATTCATCTATAAGGGGGGCAAGGCCGAGCTGCGCATGATTGATATCGGTCTTCGCACCGAGTCGCATGTGCAGGTCTATTCAGGCCTTCAGTTCGGGGATACCCTGCTGACCACGGCCATCCTGCAACTTCGCCAGGGGCTGCCGGTACAGCTCGACACGCTGGTGACCAACCAACCCATGGCCACCCCTGAGAAGAGTACAAATTCCGAAATCCCTGCGCCATGAGTCTTTCCTCCACCAGCATCCAGAGGCCGGTACTGGCGACGGTTTTCTCCCTGGTGATTCTCCTCTTCGGGGGGATCGGGATCACCTACCTGGGTGTCAGGGAGTTCCCCAGCGTGGATCCGCCGATCATCTCGGTAAGCACCTCCTATCCGGGGGCCAACTCCGACGTGATTGAGACCCAGATCACCGAGCCCCTGGAGCAGTCGATCAACGGGATCCCGGGGATCAGAACGCTGACCAGCCGCAGCAGCCAGGGGAACAGCAACATCTCCGTGGAGTTTGAGTTGTCGGTCGATATGGAGACGGCCGCCAATGACGTGCGCGACAAGGTCTCCCAGGCGCAGCGGTTCCTGCCGCGCGACTGCGACCCCCCGACAGTCTCCAAGGCCGACGCCGACGCCAGCCCCATCATGATGATCGCCGTCAAAAGTCCCAAGCGCTCCCTGCTGGAGCTCTCCGAGATCGCCGACCTCACCTTCAAGGAGCAGCTGCAGACCATCTCGGGAGTGAGTGCCGTCCAGATCTGGGGCGAAAAACGGTATGCCATGCGGTTGTGGCTCGACCCGGCCAAACTCGCGGGCTATCAGATGACCCCCCTCGATGTACGCAACGCCATCCTCCGCGAAAACGTCGAGCTTCCGGCAGGCAGCGTCGAAGGCAACACCACCCAGCTGACCATCCGCGCCCTGGGACTGATGACCACCCCCACCGAATTCAACAACCTGATCATCCGCCAGGTGGGCGAACAACTCGTGCGCGTCCGCGATGTCGGCCGCGCCGAACTGGGCCCCGAAGACCTTCGCGGCATCATGAAAATGAACGGCATCCCCATGGTGGCCACCATCATCATCCCCCAGCCCGGTGCCAACCACATCGACATCGTAGACGAAGTTTATGCCCGTCTCGAATACATCAAAAAAGACCTCCCCGACGACGTCCAGATCGAAATCGGTTTCGACAATACCAGCTATATCCGCTCCTCTATCAAGGAGGTGTTGCAAACCATCTATCTGGCCTTCGCCCTGGTGGTCTTTATCATCTTCCTTTTCCTGCGCGACTGGCGCACCACTCTCATCCCCATCCTGGTGATCCCCGTATCCCTCGTGGGCTCCTTCTTCATCATGTACCTTGCCGGATTTACCATCAACGTACTCACCCTGCTGGCCATCGTGCTCTCGATCGGGCTGGTGGTCGACGACGCCATCGTGATGATGGAGAACATCTACGTGAAAATCGAGCAGGGGATGACCCCCCTGGAGGCGGGCCTCAAGGGAGCTAACGAAATTTTCTTCGCCATCATCGCCACGACGATTACCCTGGTGGCGGTGTTCATCCCCATCGTCTTCCTGGAAGGGATGACCGGAAGGCTCTTCCGGGAGTTCAGCATTGTCATTGCGGGGGCCGTGGCCATCTCCTCTTTTGTGGCCCTGACACTGACCCCCATGCTCTCGACCAAGCTGCTCAAAACCAGGCACACCCGAAGCAAAGCATACAATACCTCGGAGAAGTTCTTCGTAAGACTCAACACCCTGTACCAGAACTCCCTCGACAGTTTCCTCCGGAAAAAACAGATCGCCCTGGTGGTGCTTGTCGCCTCCTTCGGGTTGATCTTCTGGCTCTGGAAGGTGATTCCCGCGGAGATGGCTCCCCTGGAAGACCGCTCCCAGATGAACATCAACATCACCTCCCCCGAGGGGTCCACCTATGAATACAATCTGGCTTATGTGGAGGATCTGGCCTCGGTAGTAGAACGGACGGTTCCCGAAGCCGACAAGACCACCACGATGATCCGCGGGGGCGGGGGGTTTGTACGGATCGTACTGGTATCGCCCGACATGCGCGACCGCACTCAGCAGGAAATCGCCAACCAGCTCACGCGCGAACTGCGCAAGAAAACCAAGGCCCGCGCCAACGTGATGCAGCAGTCCACCTTCGGCGGCCGCCGTGCCGGAATGCCCATCCAATATGTGCTCCAGGCTCCCAATATCGATAAACTGAGGGAAATTCTCCCGGAATTCATGGCCAAAGTCCAGGACAACCCCACCTTCGTGATGGCCGATGTCAACCTGAAGTTCACCAAACCGGAAATCCAGATCGAAATCAACCGCGATAAGGCCAACCTTTTGGGCGTCTCCACCCAGAACATCGGACAGACGCTCCAGCTGGCGCTCAGCGGACAACGGTTCGGCTATTTCATCATGAACGGCAAACAGTACCAGATCTTCGGGGAACTGGCCCGCCATGACCGCAATAAACCCCTCGATCTCAAATCATTGTATGTCCGCAGCAACACCGGACAGATGATTCAGCTCGACAATTTTGTCAACCTGAAGGAGACCACGGCGCCACCGCAGCTTTACCGGTACAACCGCTTTGTGGCGGCCACCATCTCCGCAGGCCTTGCCGAAGGCAAAACCATCAGCCAGGGCCTCGCGGAAATGGATATGATCGCCGCCGAAGTCCTCGACGACAGTTTCCGCACCGCCCTGGCCGGCGATTCCAAAGACTTCATGGAGAGCTCCTCCAGCCTGATGTTCGCCTTTGTGCTGGCCATCCTCCTCATCTTCCTGGTGCTTTCGGCCCAGTTCGAGAGTTTCAAGGATCCGGTGATCGTGATGATGACGGTGCCCCTGGCCCTGACGGGAGCGCTTCTCTTCATGTGGTATTTCGGGATCACCATGAACATCTTCAGCCAGATCGGGATCATTATGCTTATCGGTCTGGTCTCCAAAAACGGAATTCTCATCGTGGAGTTCGCCAACCAGCGCAAGGAGGCCGGGATGAACAAAGCCGATGCCATCAGGTATGCCTCTGCAGCCCGTTTCCGGCCCATCCTGATGACGAGCCTCTCCACCATCCTGGGAATTCTTCCCCTGGCCCTCGGCTGGGGTGAAGGCGCCCAAAGCCGCGTCGCCATGGGTATCGCCGTCGTAGGCGGCCTCACCCTGGCTACCTTCCTCACCCTTTACGTGATACCCGCGATTTACCTTTACATCTCCAGTGAACCCAAAAACCTGAACGACGTGCAGCAGCCCTCCGCCAATCTGCCCTCCAACAGGGAAATCTGACGACACAATGAAGATCATGACGCGAAAAATAACCACCTTCATTACAGTGTATGGTCTCCTCCTGATTCCGGGATTTCTCACCGGCCAGGAGAGGGGTACCGTGCTTCCCGCCAGAACGCAGACCGGTCCGGTTTGGGAGAACGACGCCTCAGGAAATGAAACCGTCGACCTGGGCGGATGCATCATCAGGGGACTGGAGCACAATTTCGACGTGCGGGTGGCCCGCAACAACCAGGAAATTTCCGACAACAACGTCACACGGGGAAATGCGGGTTTCCTGCCCGAGGTGACCTTTTCTAACCGTTTCGGAGGTACCCTCCAAACCACCACCCAATCCCTTACCAGTGGGGAGGAGAATACCGCCAAAGGCATTCACAACCTCTCCAACAGTGCGGGACTAAACCTGGGGATGACCCTTTTCAGGGGATTTCAGGTACAAACAACCTACCAGAAGCTGGAGGAGCTCAAAAAAGTGGGAGCCCTCAATGCCCAGATGGCCATGGAAAACCTGGTGGCCCGCATCGCTTCGGAATACTACTACTATGTGGAGCAGGTCAGTATGTACCGTAACCTGGCCTATGCCGTGACCCTATCCCGGGAGCGGGTACGCATCGACGAACAGCGTTACCTGTTGGGGGCCTCCTCAAAACTTGACCTGCTCCAGTCAAAGGTCTATTTTAATGCCGACAGCAGCCGCCTCGACCGCCAGAAAGAGATCCTGCGCGCCTCCCAGATCCGCCTCAACGAACTGATGGCTGCCACCGATCTGGGACAGACCATCCTCCCCTACGACACGGCCATCGCTATCAATGAAAACCTCGACTACCCCAGGCTTTTGGAGGAAACCCTCCAAAACAACACCAGCCTTTTAATCGCCACCCGCCAGCAGGTCATCTCAGGCCTCGACTATAAAATCATCTCCTCGCGCGAATACCCCTACCTCACCGCTTCCACGGGATACAACTACAACACCAACGCCTACGAATCCTCCACCCTCCGGAACCAACAGGTGAGGGGCATGAACTACGGCCTCACCCTGGGGATAGACCTCTTCGACGGATTCAACCGGAAAAGGGAAAAAGCCAACGCCCGCATCGAAATGGAAAACCGCGACATCCAGTACCGCGAAATCGAACAGGAGGTCAAAGCCGACCTGCTCACCATTTACTACGGCTATGAGAACAACCTCAGGCTGTTGCGTCTTGAAGAGCAGAACCTTGAGGTGGCCCGCGAAAACCTGGAGATCGCCCTGGAACGCTACAAACTGGGGAGCCTGACCGGACTTGAACTCCGTGAGGTACAGAAGAGCCTTCTCGATGCAGAGGAACGGCTGATCAGCGTGAAATACCAGGCCAAAATGGCCGAGATCTCCCTGATGCAGATCTCCGGAAAGATCATGGACCTCGTGCCCGGC
>ERZ795053.712-NODE-712-length-42405-cov-17.566139_pt1 | contig 42405 bp, 44 predicted proteins | sample MGYA00375137_ERZ795053 | MGnify/ENA primary metagenome ERZ795053 (study PRJEB30182, sample SAMN05720284) | activated sludge metagenome | isolation source: Anaerobic digester | place: Hong Kong | collected 2014-12-17 ... | reverse complement strand
TTTTTTTTTACACTTGTTTTTTTAGAGAATTCGGGCGTGTGCCGGTCTAAGTGTGACTAAATTGTAATGCCTGATTGTGGCAACGGGCTATTCGTTACAAGTCCTCGTTCGTACCTCACTCCGGGCTTTTCACTGCTATCCCTCACGCGGGCTTGCTGCAGGCTCCTGACCCGTTGTTGTCAAACTTTTCAGTGAACTGTGCAGGCAATACCAGGGCCACATCAGATAGCATGCTGACCAGGATATGATCTGTATGTCAGGTTCCATTATTGGGAAGCGAACTGAATGAACCGCTCTGAAACGCACGGCTGACCTGATTCCCGTGTGAAGCAACAAATACGTTAATTTTATTGAATGAGTGATAAGCACAAGAATCATAAAGAAGGAATGGGTTCCTTGTTAAGGCATTACTCAGCTTCTGCCATCTTGTTTGCCGGAGGTAGTATAAATGGCTACTCTCAGGTTTATTACAGAGATATAGAGCCTGATGTGCTGCTGGATGAATGGGGCGACAGTTTTCATCTTGATATAGACTCTGATGGCTATGCTGATATTCATTTCAATTTATCCAGAAGTACCTATGAAACGTGGGAATTTGGTCAAATGAATACGTATGAGAAAGTGATTGCAAATGTTGATTGGTGGCATCTTTCATTCAAATTAGCCGGTGCCTCAGATTGGGGCTTTTCTTATTGGGGAACATTTTACAAATACTTTCCATACAAGATAGAAAGCGGTCAGGTAATTGGTTCTGGTTTGAACTTTTATAATGCTGATGAAAAAGGTGATGCACTTCAGAATCAGTTTCTGGGTTACAGAGGAATTTTTGGGCCGGTATTTGATTTTGGTAGCTGGTCATTTACCCAAGGCTACTGGATGCCGGAGGCAATAGAACAGTTCATGGCATTCGAGATCAGTAATGGCATTGACAGAAGTCAGTACGGATGGGTCAGGCTGAGTGTACTCGATGAAGGTAAAAAACTGATCATATACGATTTTGCATATGAGCAGCACTTAGGTGTGCCCATCGTTGCCGGTGATACTTCCAGCCTGGCCACGAATCTGAATAGTGTTTCAGCTGAAAATGACCCTCTCTTGATATATCCCAATCCCGGGTTTGACCTAATGGTTTTACAGGCTCTGCCAACCGGATTGAACAACCTTGAAGTGAGAAATGTAACTGGTTGTCTGATACACAAAATCATAACTGATCAGACCGAAATAAAAATAGATGCTTCTTCCTGGCCGGTTGGAGTTTATTTTGTAAACGTTTTTTCTGATGAAACGGGGTTGGTCTCTAAGGGAGTTTGGGAGAAACAATAGTCAGTTTCGAGCAGGAATATCCGTTTATTTTAGGTTGAAGGCTAATTGTGAGATATTTTCCAAAAAAAAACCCCGCCGACTTTCCGGGAGGAAAGTAACCGTGGCGGGGTCAACCTGAAAACCCAATTACCCTAATATCTTATCAAAAAACGTTCCAGTTATACTAACGAAAGAAGATTCAAAATCGTTTACAGGCTTATGCCATAATTGTAAATTTTATTCGGGTAGGCCGGGTAGATGCCTTCTACAATGACATTTTCGCCTGATTTGTTCTTCAGTTTGCGGGCCAGCTCATTTCCGTTCTTCACAGATTCACCGTCCAGACCGGTAATGATGAATCCTTCGCGGATCCTGGTCTGCGCAGAGATCTTGCCACTGTGTATCTCGGTGAGCCTGACGCCACCATCCAGCTGATAATACTGCGCTTCGCGGTCGCTCAGGTCCTCGTAACGAATACCGAGGCTTTCCACCACATCGTTGGTCTCTTTGATCAGGATATTGGTGTTGCCTTCCTTGTTTTTCAGCGTAACTACGATGTTCTTGTGGTCATCGCCGCGAACCAGGTCCACATTGACCTTATCGCCCGGATCATACTGGCTCACCTGCTCCTGTAATTCAGGGAAACTGGTGATGGGGGCTTTGTTGATGTGGGTAATGATATCGCCTTCCTTGATACCGGCTGCATCAGCTCCGGAACCATCCACCACACTGGCCACACGCACTCCGCCCAGGTCATCTTTGGTGATGTCAATTTCCACACCCAGATAAGCACGCTGCACGGTGCCGTATTTGCGCAGGTCTTTGACAACCTTTTGTACGATATTGACCGGCACGGCAAAACTGTAGCCTGCAAACGTGCCAGTTGGTGTGGCGATGGCAGTATTGATACCGATCAACCTGCCTTCCGTATTCACCAGCGCACCTCCGCTGTTACCCGGGTTGACGGCTGCATCGGTCTGGATGAAACTCTCTACCGGAGTGGAGGCATTTTCTCCAAGAATATCGATCTTCCGGCCTTTCGCACTCACGATGCCGGCTGTAACGGTGGAGGTCAGGTCGAAGGGATTTCCCACAGCCAGCACCCATTCGCCCACGCGGACAGAATCTGAATTACCATATTGTATGGTGGGCATGTCCTTACCATCCACTTTAAGCAGAGCCACATCTGTGGAAGGATCAGTGCCAACCAGGGTGGCTTTCATTTTTTGTTTATCGAACAACACCACTTCAATATCATCGGCATTCTTCACCACATGATAGTTCGTTACGATATAACCATCAGCACTTACTATCACACCCGAACCGGTAGCCTGTGCCTGCCTGCTGCCATAATCCCAGTTGAAATCATCACCAAAGAACTGTCGGAAGATGTCTTGTCCGCCTGCAGCAGCAGTCTGTGTGAAAGAGGTCTTTACGTGCACTACGGCAGGAGTGGTCAGCGCAGCAGCGAAGGTAAAGTCAACAGGTGCCATACCATCCGGAGCTACCGGAAATTTATAGTCTGCTAACTGGAATGGAGAACCCGTCTGTGCAGCGGTATCGTTGCCGGCGGGGAAATACCTGTTCAGGGCGAACATGGTTCCGAAGGTGGTCAGAGCGGCCACCAGCACGGTCATTACGAGATGTTTGGTCTTCATCATGGTTCTACTCTTTTTTCAGAATACCAGCAAATTTTATGCTCAAACGAGATCCTTGCCTTCTGCCGTATCTTCGCTTAACAAACTTTAACGGCAAACGTACCGTTTCGGTTTAATATGGAGATACCATTTCATAAATACCAGGGTACAGGCAATGATTTTGTCATGATTGACAACAGAGACCTGTCTATTCCGCGTGACAGTGTGTCGCTTTTTGCAGCTCTGTGTCACAGGCACCTGGGGGTAGGTGCAGACGGCGTCATACTCCTGCAGGAAAAAGAAGGCTTCGACTTTGAAATGGTCTATGCCAATGCTGATGGCAGAGAAAGTACGATGTGCGGTAATGGCGGACGATGCATCGTTCGGTTTGCCGAAGCATGTGGCATCGTTCGTGAGCGTTATCACTTCCTGGCTGTGGATGGTATGCATGAAGCTATGGCTTATCCAGATGCAGTAAGTCTGAAGATGCAGCATACTGCATTTCCTGTGCGGGATGGAGAGGCATGGGTACTTAATACAGGTTCACCACACTGGGTGCGGTTCACCGATGGAGTAGGGCAACTGGATATGAAAAAGGAAGGTGCTGCGGTGCGATATAGTGATACATATAATAAAGAAGGTATCAATGTCAATTTTGCCGAATGGCTGGGCGACAAACTTTTCATGCGCACCTATGAAAGAGGTGTGGAAGACGAGACCTTATCATGCGGTACCGGTGTAACGGCTGCGGCTTTGTCGCTGGCAGCTGAGCTCCACTGGCCGGCGGGAGCACACAGGATCAGCGTGGATACACCAGGGGGGACTCTGCGGGTGCACTTTACCCTGGAAGATGATGGAAGTTATCGGGATATCTGGCTGACCGGTCCGGCCAGACATGTGTACAGCGGAACCATACGCCCTGCCGGACTCTACTGATACATGTTAAGCATGTAATTAAAGGAGATGTTGATCTGACTGGACTGGTTACCCGACAGGTCGATCATGTATCCGGCGTTAATGTCAAACGGAGCTTCGCCTACATCAAAACGAATACCCCCGGTAGCATATGGACCGTAATTACTGTAGGTGCCCCAGCCTTCATGAAGGGCAGCTCCCGCCCCTATATACCACCCGGATTGTTCAGTGGCAAAACGGGTGTTACCATTTTTCATGTTCCAGTTAATGGTTACCGGAAAGAGGGTGGTAAAGTATGCTTCTTCAGCATAGGTTCCCTGCTCCACATAATAACCCAGAGAAAGGCGGGTATCCAGAGACAGGGTTCCGTTCCATCCCATCTGGAGGAAATTCAGTCTTGGCCAGTATTGAATGGCGCCATACTTATCCAGATAACTGTGGTAGTAACCTACCCCGGCACTGTGTATATATTCCAGTTGCGCATTAGCCTTGCTCAGTCCGCCCAACAGGGCTATGATCAGGAGGATTCTCTTCATACGTAAAGGTTGTGCCGACATGTTTGTTACCTGCCGGTCAAACAAAAATAAGCAGGAGTATTGACATAGCCTGACCCGGTGGCACGATGAACGCCCCATTGCACTATAAATTATACAGGTTTTGAAAAAAACAGGCTACATTTGCATGTTCCAAATCCTTCACCGCTTCATGGGCAGTCATGATCAAATACTACAAAAGAGAACAGAATAACATTGTAGAAATTGACAGGCCTGAAAAAGACTGCTGGATCAACGTATATCCCCCCTTCGACCATAAGCGACTTGCACAGCTGAGCGATGCCATAGACATTCCTATCGACTTCCTGCTGGACTCCATTGATATCAACGAACGTTCCCGCTTCGAGGTGGATGACAATGTCAAGCTGATCGTGATCAATACACCTATTGAAAATGACCTGGAACATTCGGTTGACAATGAGGCATTTTATATAACGGTGCCTATTGGTATCATCCTGACGAAAGATCACAACATCATCATCTCCAGTGCCCAGAACCGGGTCATTGACTGGTTGTTCTCAGTAGCCATCAAACACCTGGATCCGGCCGATAAGGATACGGTTGTGCTGAAGATATTCGAGAAGAACGTATTCTATTTTACTCAATATCTGAATGAGATGAACAAGCGGCGTTATCTCATCGAAAAGGAACTGATGCACAGCAGCCGCAACACAGAACTTTCCAAGTTGCTGAACATCCAGAAGTCGCTGGTATATTTTGTAACAGACCTTCGGGCCAATGAACTGCTCATGATGAAAATGGCCAGGACCAATATCGTGCTGGGCATTAAAGACGATGAGGAGAAAAGCGATTACCTGCAGGATATTCTCATTGACAGTGGCCAGGCTTCAGAAATGGCCAACGTATATACCAATATCCTTAACGGCACCATGGATGCTTTTGGCTCCATTATATCCAATAACCTGAATATGGTGATGAAACGACTCACCTCTGTGACCATCATATTAATGGTACCTACCCTGATCGCTTCCTTCTACGGCATGAACCTTTCGCCTCTACCGCTTGCCGGCGAGGGGAATGCCTTCTGGTATATCCTTTTCATTTCTCTGGTGAGTGCGGGGGTGCTGTACTGGGTATTCAGAAGAATACGCTGGTTCTGAGGGGTGTGGATTTGTGAATTCCGGAAATACATACTTTTTTTGTATCTTTAATGCAACTTCAGCGGCCTTCAGGTCGTTTTACCATTATGAAGAACCTGATCACAGCATCCCTTCTCCTGATCACACACACCGTTGCGTTTGCAGACGTGACACTTTCAGAGAGGCTGGAAAAGCCACTTTATGTGGTGCTTTCCAATGATAATGTGACCATCAATCAGGAGCTCCGAGAGGCTTTTGATAACAACTGGGTACTGAATGAGGTCAATTATATCACCGAAGATGAATATGAACCTCTCAGCTGGACAGAAGAAAATTGCTTCCTCATTTACCAGAAGAATCAGCAGATAGACGGAGAGGGCAATACGGTCTTTTCAGAGGTGATCCGTATCGTGGCTTTTACTAAAAAGGGCAAACTGGTAGAGAATATTGCCGGTACACCGGTGTTCAACAGCATTGAACCCCATGAGGCTGACCTGGTCAGTTCCCTGCGGATCCTGCAGGATAAAGTGAGGTTTGAGCTGTACCGGGAGCAGGGGGAAACAGAATTTTCCAGCTATTCAGAAAAAATTCAACAAAGTTCTGGTATAGTTCAACTGAAAAAGTTGTACATTTCGGCTCAGGATCTGGAACAAGGGATGGATTATGCATCCATCAGTGACATTTATGAAGGTGAGGTCCGGATCGTTGACCGTTCTTATATTGAGCAATTGATTGAACAAAAAGCGTCGGATGCTGTATATGTTTTAATAGACCATATGCAAACTTCCGGAATTTCGTATCTTAGCACCAAGACCATCATGGACGCGGAAACAGGTACGGTTCTTTACAAAGATTCAGATACCGCCCTGTCGCCCAGAGGGTTTGGAAAAAGAGATTTTAAGAAACTGGCAGATTGAGGGTTAAGCATTTGTCAGGTTTTGCAAGACCGCCTCTCAGGCGGTCTTTTTTTTTACCCCCTGTAGCCTCTCAGATAAGCTTGTATGTCCATTCTTTTCTTGCCTTCAGGCTGAATATCTGTCAGATAGACCCAGCCATCAGCGCCTGCTACCCGCAGGTAGGTCTCGCCGTCAGTTTCAAAACTGCCTGCAGCTTTTGTTGATCCTGATGGCTCAGCAGAACAGCTGAAAACTTTCAGGGTCTTATCCTGAAAAGTGGTCCAGGCGGTAGGATAGGGCGACAAGCCGCGAACGAAGTTGCGAATGTTCTCTACCGGCTGATCCCAGTTGATCTCACAATCTTCACGAAATATCTTAGGTGCTGTCTTAGAGCTGTTGCCCGATTGAGGAACAGGCTGAACTGCTCCGGTGGCAATGGCTTCTACCGTTTTTCTTACCAGTTGTGCCCCCGTTTGCATGAGTTTATCATGCAGGGTACCGGCAGTATCATCCGGGGTAATAGCCACTTTTTCCTGCAGAATGATATCGCCTGTATCTATAGCGTGTTGCAGGAAGAATGTGGTCACTCCGGTCTCTGTTTCGCCTTGCAGGATTGCGTGGTTGATGGGAGCAGCACCGCGATAATCGGGCAGGAGCGAAGCATGCAGATTCAGGGTGCCCAGAGGGGGCATGCTCCAGACCACTTCCGGTAACATGCGAAAGGCTACCACTACCTGCAGATCGGCGTGATAAGAAAGAAGAGTATGCAGAAATTCCGGGTCTCTCAGTTTCTCGGGCTGAAGTACCGGAATGCCTTTAGATTCGGCAAACGCTTTTACCGGCGATGCTTTCATCTGCAGACCGCGGCCGGCTGGCCTGTCAGGCGCAGTGATCACCGCTGGAACGGGAAAACCTGCATCAAGTATGGCCTGCAGGGAGGGCACAGCAAAATCTGGCGTGCCCATGAAAATGATGCGGGGATGATCCGGCATTATTCGAAATCAGGATAGAGCAGATATTTTTTTCTGATGGCCTTGAAACGTATCAGTTCATCCTGCCAGCTCAGCCTGATCTCTTCTTCGCTCAAACGTGCACGCAGTTGTTCTGCCAGTACATCATTCCCTGCCAGTTTGTCGAAGAAACCGTCAGAACGAAAGAACTCCTGTCCGGGGTCAAAGGCCTTGTACATTTTCATCAGGTATTCCAGGTGGATGCGTCCATCGGCAACAGAATCTATGGGCATGGTTCTCAGGTCGATGCCGTAACAGGTCTCATCTTCAAAGACCGGCTCTGATCTGCTGAATTTCTTACTGGGAACAAATGAAAAACGGTATCCACGAACATAAGGGGAGCCCACTACAGAGAATGGGTCAGGTGTGCCTCTTCCCACAGAGAAGTTGGTACCTTCAAACAGGCAGAGCGAAGGATACAGATAGATGCTTCGCATGGTCTTCAGGTTTGGAGAGGGAGGTACCGGAAGGTCATATTTCATCTTGTGGTCATAACCTTCGCAGGTAATAACGGTCAGCTCGCAGGTCAGTCCGCCGCTCAGCCAACCTTCCCCATTCACCATCTTCGCATATTCACCAACGGTCATCCCATGAACTATCGGCACCGGATGTATCCCTACAAAAGACTCATAACCGGTGCGTCTAACCGGACCATCCACATAAAATCCGTTTGGATTTGGTCTGTCCAGAACAATAAGAGGAATATTGTTTTCTGCACAGGCCTCCATGACATAGGTCATGGTACTGATGTAGGTGTAAAAACGGGCGCCTACATCCTGGATATCAAAGATCATGATATCCACTTCCTTCATATCTGCAGCGGTAGGCTTCTTGCGTTTTCCATAGATCGAAACGATCGGAATGCCTGTTTTCTGGTCTTTTCCGTTAGAGACGCTCTCTCCGGCTTCCTGCTCACCCCTGAATCCATGTTCAGGAGCAAAGATGGCCGTAACCTCAAAACCTGCACCCTGCAAAGCTTCAGGAAGCAGGGTATTGCCTATCATGGAGGTCTGGTTAACCACTACCCCGACACGCTTTCCAGCCAGCAGGGGGTAATATTCTGATGTTCTTTGTGCACCCACCTGAATGGCAGCGGGCTCAGGCCCGGAAGCAACAACTCCGCTTGCTTCAACTGAATCGCTATTTTTACACGCAGCTGCGCTCCAGATGGTCAGAACCAGTAGGATTTGTGATATCATCTTGGATGCTAAATTACACGCAATCACGGAATGAAATTCACGCTTTTTATTGCACGAAGGGTTATCCGTCAGGAAAATAGGTCATTTTCAGGGCTGATCATCATCATCGCCCGCCTGGCAATAGCCCTGAGTCTGGCGGTTATGATCGTGGCAACTGCCATGGTGAGCGGATTTCGTGAAACCATTTCTGACAAGATCTATGGGTTCTGGGGGCATGTGAATATTTCCAGGCAAAGCCTTCGTTCTTCTTTTGACGATCTGCCTATGCCGGTAGATTCGGCTTTTCTAAACTGGGCAGGTCAGAAACCTGATATTGCCGCTGTACAGGTCTATGCCAGAAAAGCCGGGATGCTGAAGACCCGAACCGACCTCGAAGGGGTGATCGTGAAAGGCGTGAGCAGCGATTTCTATGGTGATTCATTCCGGAAATATATGGTTGGGGGTGAATTGCCTGCTTTTGATGGAGATCAGCCTGCCGGCGATATGGTCTTATCACGTTCTATTGCGCAGCGCATGCAGCTGGAAGTGGGTGATAGTGCCGTTTTGTATTTCATTGACCAGGATGAATCCGGTCTCTTCAACCAACGATACAGGAAACTGCGTATTGCAGGTATTTACAATACCGGTCTGGAAGAGTTTGACAAGATGTTTGTGCTGGCAGATATCCGGCATATCAGAAGGCTCAATGACTGGGGGCCGCAGGAAGTTGGTGGCTATGAGATTTTTGCCAACAGGACAGACCTGATCCTGCCGGTCTATGAAGAGGTGGCCAGAGAAGCTGATCCTTTCTGGGAAGTACAATCGGTGTATGAATTGATTCCGGGAATATTCGATTGGCTCAACCTGCAACGAATCAATGAAAGAATAATTATTATTTTAATGTTAGTGGTGGCGCTGATCAATATGGTCACTTCGCTGCTGATCCTTATACTGGAGCGTACCACCATGATCGGCACACTGAAAGCGCTGGGTGCAAACAATCGTTCTGTCAGAAGTATTTTTCTTGTTCAGGCAGCCTATATCATCGTCTGGGGCATGGTTATCGGAGATGCGATCGGACTATCCCTGTGCTATCTGCAGCAGGCCTTTGGTATCATTCGCCTGCCGGAAGAATCCTATTATGTGTCTGTGGCACCTGTATCGATACATTACGGCAGCATCATCTTACTCAACATCGCCACCCTGGCTGTCAGTTTGTTGTTTCTGCTCATCCCCAGTGCCCTGGTATCCAGATTGCATCCGGTTAAAACGCTTAGGTTTTCCTGATACCTTGTCATAAGGACAATTCCTGCAGCCGTTGCCGCAGCAGTATCCGCGTCTAAGCAGGTATGCAGCGGTCAGTACGAGTAATCCGTTCGTATCAATGATATAGTCTCTGCCTTCTTCCAGCTCAGGCATGTCAGAAGAAACGGAAACCGGTATAATTGAATGGGCTGATGCCTTTCATCTGTTCTTTCAGTGCAGCATTGATATCCAGGCTGTCAATGAATGCATGCATGTCTTCACGTGTGATGCTGGTCTTTCCACGGGTGAGGGCCTTCAGTGCTTCATATGGCTGCGGATATCCTTCCCGCCGAAGGATGGTCTGAATGGCTTCGGCAACTACAGCCCAGTTTCTGTCCAGATCTGCAGTTATCTTATCTTCATTGACCTCCAGTTTCCGCAGGCCTTTTAATATGCTTCTGAAAGCGATGGACGTATGGGCCAGGGGCACTCCGATGTTGCGCAACACCGTACTGTCTGTAAGGTCACGCTGTAATCTGGATACGGGCAACTTGGATGACATATGCTCAAACAATGCATTGGCGATGCCCAGGTTTCCTTCAGCATTCTCAAAATCAATAGGATTTACCTTGTGTGGCATGGCAGATGAGCCAACCTCGTTTGGATTGACCTTTTGTCGGAAATAATCCATAGAGATATAGGTCCACAAGTCTTTACAAAGATCAAGCAGGATCACATTGATGCGTTTCAGTCCGTCAAAGGCAGCTGAAAGGTTGTCGTAATGCTCGATCTGAGTAGTGTACCGGTATCGCTGCAGGTTCAGCCTGTTGCTGACAAACTGATCTGCGAACATGATCCAGTCCACATCCGGATAGGCCACAAAATGTGCGTTGAAATTACCAGTAGCACCACCGAATTTGGCTCCGAATGGAATATTGTTGAGCAAACTGCGCTGTCCGTTCAGCCTTTCAATGAAAACCCTGATCTCCTTTCCCAGCATGGTGGGAGAAGCAGGTTGTCCATGGGTACGTGCCAGCATTGGAATGGTACTCCATTGCCCGGCCAGTTCACTGAGCTGCCCGACTATATCTTCCAGCACAGGCGCATATACATCCAGCAGCGCATCGCGGAAGCTGATAGGAACAGCGGTATTGTTGATGTCCTGACTGGTCAGTCCGAAGTGGATAAACTCCTTGTAAGCCTCCAGACCCAATTGATCAAAATGTTCTTTGATATAATATTCTACTGCTTTGACATCATGGTTGATGGTCTTTTCGATCTCTTTGATGCGGAGGCATGATTCAGGTGTAAACTTCTTATATATATTTCGCAGGTCGCTTCTTTTGTTGTGGTCAAACTGCTGCAGTTGAGGCAACGGTATCTCTGTCAGAGAGATAAAGTATTCTACCTCTACGAACAGACGGTATTTGAACAGGGCGAATTCAGAAAAATAGCCTTCCAGATCGCGAACCTGGGCTTTGTATCTCCCGTCAATGGGAGAAATATTCATCAGCACATCCAGCATGCTGCAAAATTACTGATTTGCGGTCGCATTGAGTTCTCCGGCCTTCCGGGCGATAGCCTCCATGTTCAGGTCCATCATACATCTGAAATGTCCTTTTGGGCATGCTTCAAACCCGATCTTGGAGCAGGGGCGACAGGAAAGGGAGGTGTTTTCAATGAGCAGTTCTGCTGCTCTTTGTTCGTACAGGGTGTTTTGGCTGCCAAAGTAGGGATACATGCCAAACTCAGGGATGGTATTCCCCCAGACAGAGATCACCTGTTTTTTCAGAGCCGCGGCAATGTGCATCATACCGGTATCATGGGTGATGACCACAACTGCGTGTTTGATCAGTAAGGCAGATTCCTGCAGGCTGCTAATTCCGCACATACTGAAAACTTGTTGCCTGTTGGTACATAATGCTTCTGCTTCGGAAGCATCTTCAGGTCCGCCGATGATCACCACTCCTGTTCGATATACCGATAGCTTATCAAGAAGTTCCTGCAGTTTTTGCAACGGTAGTTTTTTGGTGGCATGCTGGGCGCCGATGACCAGGGCTATGAAACCATTCCGATATGTGTCTGGCAACAGATCTCTTTGGTCATTGGTATCGGGAGGAATGAAATGTTCCAGGCCTTTCCCGTCGTCGATCACTCCCAGACCGGAAGCTGCACGTATATAGCGCTGCACAATATGTTCATCGGGCAGTCTGTTCCATTTGAAACGCACCATCAGCCATTTGGCTATGTTCAGTTTATGGAAAGAAGCACCCGGTCTTTTCAAGGATCGTTTCACACGCCAGGTGCGAAGGTTGTGATGCAGGTCCACCACAAAGTCAAATTGCTCTTTGCGCAATCTTCTCAATGTATCTTCCAGGTCATCATCAAAAGCATGGATCTGATCGATATGCGGGTTCGCCTGCAACAAGCTTACATAAGGTCTTCTGGTCAGGTAGTGAATAGATGCATCACCCACCTGCTCTTTGATGCATCGCAGCACCGGAGTGGTCAGCACGATATCGCCGATACTGGAAAAGCGGATGACAAGGATCTTGGGCATTGGCTACCTTTGGTGTACAAAAATGACAAAAATGTTAGGACTGAAACTACCAACAGATCCGCGATGGGTAAACCTTGCTGAAATGAGCCTGGAAGAAGTACTGACAGATCATGCCTACTGTGAACAGAAGGCAGCTTCTACCTGCATCAGTCTGATTCAGCAGTATCCTGAGCGGGAAGAACTGGTAGAACAGCTGGCACCCGTTGTCACAGAAGAGTGGGGGCATTTTCGCATGGTCATGAAAGAGCTGAAAAGAAGAGAATTGAAGTTGGGCCGGCAGCGCAAAGACGAGTATGTGAACAGGCTGATCGAATTCAGAAAGAAAGGCCAGAACGGAAAAGAGGAGGTGTTACTGGATCAGTTGCTGATGGCAGCTTTGATAGAAGCCCGCAGTTGTGAGCGTTTCCGGTTACTGAGTGAAGGGCTGGAAGAAGAACATCTCCGGAAATTCTACAGAGAATTCATGGTCTCAGAGGCCGGACACTATCGCATGTTCCTGGATCTGGCCAATACCTATTGCAGCAAAGAGCGGGTTAAGGAACGGTGGCAGGAATGGCTTGAATATGAAACATTGGTCATGCAGGAGCTCGAGCTTCGCGGTGAGCGCATGCACTGATTCACAACAGATTTCTTCTGATGCCGGCGGGTCCGGGTCGGCTTAACGGTGAATTTTTGATCAGGGCAAGCATCACTTCATCGGTCATTTCCATCCAGTCATTGCGATCCATATGCATAACGGACTCATCCGGATGGAATCTGGGTTGCCGGTGGGGTTTGGAAAAACGATTCCACGGACATACTTCCTGGCAGATATCACAGCCAAACATCCAGCCTTCCATCTTGTCATGAAATTCGCCGGGAATGATCTCATCTTTTAGTTCGATGGTCAGGTAGCTGATGCAGCGGGAGGCATCTAATTTATAAGGTTCATATAAGGCTTCAGTAGGGCAGGCATCCAGACATGCGGTGCAGGTGCCGCAATGGTCTTTGATGGGGCCGTCTGCTATCACTTCGATATCGCAGATGATCTCGGCCAGAAAATAAAAAGAACCGGCCTTGGGATGGATGAGGTTGGTGTTCTTTCCCTGCCATCCGATGCCGCTTTTTCTGGCCCAGGCTTTCTCCAGAACAGGAGCAGAATCTACGAAGATCCTGGCATGGAAATCGCCGATCTGTTGCCGCAGGTCAGCCACCATTGCCCGAAGGATGTCTTTGATCACGTAATGGTAATCTTCGCCATACGCATACCTGGCGATCTTCAGTTTGTTGTCAGTTGCAGGTTCTTCTTTCGGATAATAGTTATACATCAGACTGATCACGCTCTTCGCACCAGGAACCAGCAAAGTAGGATCGACCCGCTTGTCAAAATGATTCTCCATGTAGTGCATCTTTCCGTGCGAACCCTGCTTCAGCCACTGTTCCAGCCGGCGGGCTTCTTCCTCCAGCTTTTCAGCCTTAGACAGTCCGGCAAATGCAAAACCATGCTTTGCGGCCAGTTCTCTGATGATCCTGCTGTGTACTTCAGGGGTCATAATTTCAGGAATTCCAGCCCAGATACTTCCAGGATTTTCTGATCAGAAAATGCAGGTAATACCATGCTGCAACAGGTCGGGAGAGACCTTCATGTTCTCTCAGAATGATCCAGTTGTATCTGGCCGACCGAAGTTTATTCCTGGATAGGGACTGATCATGCAAACGGTAGGCAGCCAGCACCAGATCGAGGCCTTTTGCCGGTCCGAACTGCCGGGTGATGGAAAGCCATAAACCCCAGTCATGGCGCTGTGGTGTATCAGGCATATACAGCTTACCGCAGATGGCCGTATCATATACTGCTGTGAGGCAGCCAATGCTGTTATGTTTGAGCAGATCACGGTGGGTGATGGTTTGCGGTGTATGAATGGTTCGTCCTGCGGGGGCTCCGTTTGCTTCCACCCAATCGTATGCAGTACAGGTTAATGCGCATTTTTCCCTCATCATGAAGGGTATCTGTCTTTCCAGTTTATCAGGCATCCATCTGTCATCGGCATCCAAAAAGGCAATGAATCTGCCTGTCGCCTCCAGAATGCCCGCATTGCGGGTAGCAGCAGCTCCGCTGTTCACGGGCATATAAATGGAACGAATGTTCGGATGTACACTGAGCTCCAGCATGATCTCACGGCTGTTATCAGTGGAACAATCATCTATCAGCAAGATCTCCAGCTGTTTCCAGGACTGATCAAGCACAGACTGCACGGAACTGCGCAGGTAGTGTTCAGCGTTGTACACTGGAATAATGACAGAAACGAGAGGTTCATCCATGCCGTTGATAGTCCTTGCTTCCGGAATAAATATACCTAAGAAATGCTGCCGGCGACATCTGGTCTTTGTAGAGTCTGAATTTGCGACAGGCGAACAACAGATTCATCAGCGTTGCACCTGCTCCATAGCGGGCAGCATGTAAGGCACCTTTTGAACGCACCAGCTCTGGTGTGAACAAGATACCCGTTCTTAATGCCGGATGGCTTCCGATATACATCGGGAAGAACCGGATCTTCAGTCCTTTCTTCAAAGCCTGATCAAGCAGCAGATTCTCTTCTCCGCTTATATATTCTGATCCCAGTCCGAAACGCTCATCAAATGCAAGACCTGCCTGTAGCAAGGAGGGCAGGTGATAGATCACTTCCGCACTGCTCACACCTCCTGCAGTTCTGCGGTTGATCTGGTATGCTTCAGCAGCGTACCGCTTCAGAGCATGGCCGTTTTCATCTTTCAGCATGAAACAGCAGATGGAAGTATCAGGCTGATCTTGAACAGCTGTCTTTAACAAATGAGAAATATTTTCAGGTATTACATCATCGTCGCACAGATAGAGCCAATCTGCATGGGAAGAATGCAGTAATCTGTTCCGGCTTTTGGACAGGCCTTTTTCATGCATCACCAGGAATTCCACATCGGGGTAGCGCTCATACACATGTGAATGGTCTTTGCTGTCGGTCACCTGATGACAAACCCTGTAGCGAACATTCGCCAGGCGCTGATCCAGGATCATACAAGCCTGTTTTATCCTGTCATCAATGGTTGATATGCCGATCTCAATCATGTCTGAATCTTCCCCACAACCTGCCAGCGGTAGCGGCAGCCGGTATCATGAGCATCATGACCATCGGCATGCGATGTCGCACGGCACCGGTCAGATGATATTCATACATGGCAAATACCACAGCGAAAACCACTACAATTGCCAGAAGATAACGATAGTGTTTCCAGTGAAAACGCAGATCAGCCAGAATCAGCAACAGCAGTGTGATAACGAGAATGACATCCAGATTGGCAAGGGTCATTCCTGTAGTATCGTAGCTGGAGAATATGGGCATAGGTGACAGCATGAACTGCAATACCAGAAAAGGCATATCAACCAGCATGTCACCATAACTCTGCCAGGCCACATTACCGTATGCCAGGTTACCACCATCGGCGATGTACTCATTTCGCAACGCTGACAACGCTTCCGGGCTGAAAGGTTCACCCAGTATCATGAATCTGAGGTAGGTGAGTACCAGGCCGATGGTGATCAATACGGTTGTCAGTTTCCATATCCGGTGCACATCAGAACGCAGCACGATCAGGAATGCAGCTAACGGAGCAAGGCAAACGAACAACTGCATACGAAGTAACAGGAGGAGCACACTGCCTGTGAGCAGCATGAGGAATTTTCTCTTCTGGAGATAAGAGAAGAATCCTGCCAGGAAAAGTGCAGTGGCCAGCAGGATATAGGTCTCTCTGAGTGGCACAGACAGGTACATCAGTCCGGCTGGCCAGAACAGCATCATACCTGCAAATACGGTTTGTTGTCTGTCTTTGAGTTTTGTATCCTCGCCCGGAAAACGGGACATCATGAACTGCACTGCCACGAGAAAGAAAAAGACATTGAAAAAGGTGAAAATGATCGGGCTGTTCAGACAGAGTATGGCAATAACGATACTGAAATAATACAGGGCCAGGATATTTACCGAGGTGGTATCAGGATACAATCCCGTTTTGATCATATAGGTGTACATACCTGTATCTGGCAGAAACGGCAGGAAATCCAGAAAGCTGTCGGCAATTAGTACAGCAGCATACAGCAGAAAGGTGAACATCTGAAGTTTCACAGAGAGGGAAGAAAGCCCGTAGGCCACCCGGCCGATGCGGTGCAGCAGGTACACAAACAGGAGGATGTAAACCAGGTACAGTCCGTAGTCGTACCAGTGGATGTCAAGAAAATAGGTTTTCAAATCAGGTAGTTTGGTTGTTGCCCGGCAGGTTGAGGTGTGTAAAATTATTACTTTCGCCCTGATGCGTAAAGCGGTCATAGCTTTTTTGTACCCATCGCACTATCCGGTCAGCGGCGGGTCAAGCATGCACGGGTATTTTCTAGCCCGCGAGTTAAGTGCGCTGGGTTACCGCCTGATCTCTTTCCCCAGAACACCTGACGGCTTCAGTAAATGCCTGCCTTACCGTCCCTGGTTTGTGCTGTGGGCTATTTTGACCTCCGATCTGGTGTACCTCCGCATCAGTCCTGAAGGTAAAAGCACCCGGCTTCTGAAATGGCTGAAACTGTTACGCAAACCGCATGTGGTAGAATTGAACGGGCCATCAGATGAGCTTCGTGTCACCAAAGGATACACTCTGGAGCAGATCGAGCAGATGGACAGGGAACTGGCTACCTCACTCACCGCTGCCAGAGCTGTCATTACCGTGAGTGAAGTGATGCAAAGATGGTGCAAGCAATATCTCCAGCTGGAGCATGTGTATGTGATCGAAAACGGTGGCGAGCAATATGATGCCCGTTCACTTCGGCCTGATGCGTCTCTTATGCAACAGCTGGATGACTTTTCAAATGGTGGAAGCCAGCTCATTTTATGGAGCGGTAATGCCTATCCGTGGCAGGGAGTGGATGAGATCTGCAAACTGATAGAAACAGCCTCTCCCGATATGCGGTTTGTATTGGTCAGTGACTCTGTCAGCGCATTTGAAGAAGTGGCCACCCGGAACAACGTGCTGCTGCTTCCAACGCAGTCTCAGGAGAATATGCGTTACCTGATCACTCAGGCACATGCAGGGCTGGCTCTCTATGGCGATTTTTCCTGGTTCAGGCTGGGTGAGATGTACAACAGCAGCCTTAAATTATATGAGTACCTTGCAAATGGTTTGTGGGTGGTCACCAATTACCCCTTGTTCGGCTCGGCTCAGCTGTATGTGGGTAAAGAAGCTTCAGATATGATCGCCTGGCTGAATGGAAAAAAGGAAGAATTTGTATCGCCGGGGCAGCCTTATCGAAGCTGGCGACAGGTAGCACTGGAAACAGCAGCAATACTGGAAAAATGATAGCAGATTTCATCAAAGGGAAACGGATACTCCTGGCGGCGTTGATCAGTGGTATTGCAATTGCAGCTATATATGCAGGGCTTCAGTATCTGATACCCGATACCCAACTGTATATGCTTACAGGGTTACTGGTAGCCTGGTTGACAGGCCTTCTGCTCCTGATGTGGAGGGAACTTCATGTACACATCAGAAAGCAAACCCTGGAACGCCACAGATGGCAGGAAGCATGGGATGGTATCCGTGATATCCTGACCTTCTATCACCCCCTGCCTCCATCTACAACTTTCACCATTGCGCCTGATGCAGCTTTGTACCTGTTGCGACATATCATGAAACAACAACCCCGCCTGATCGTAGAACTGGGCGGCGGATTATCCACTATCCTGATGGCCAAACTGATAAAAAGCAAAGGCTTTGACACCCGCATCATTACCATTGAGTCAGATGCAGTGTACGGCGAGGCACTCAGGAAGGAATTGCAGCAGCATGGCGTGGAAGACCTGACAGACCTGCGCATATGTCCGATCGAACCTACCAGCCTCGGAACCTGGTATTCGATAGCCGGTAACATGCCGAAGGATATCGATCTGTTATTGATCGATGGTCCGCCCAAAGCAGTGGCAAAAGACTCACGATACCCGGCATTCCCCTATTTTGAAAAATATCTGTCGGCTGATGGCTGTGTCATAGCTGATGATGCAGACAGGCCGGATATGTTGCGCACCATTTCCCGCTGGCAGCAGGAGTACACCCAATGGAACACAGAATGGGTGCGCCTGTCAAGAACCATAGCAGTGTTCAGGAGAGGATGATGGATTCGCCCGACATATCGGTAGTGATACCGGCTTATCAATCTGAACAATTCATTGAAGCCTGTATCCGCTCTGTACTGCAGCATGATTGTGTAAAACAGGTGGTGGTGGCCGATGATGCTTCCACAGACGATACCGCCGCTATCATACAGCGCCTTGCTGAAGAAGACCAAAGGGTAGAATACACGACGCATGCCGATGGTAAAAATAAAGGAGCAGGTCCTACCAGAAATATGGCAATTGGTGTTTGCAGATATGCCTGGATCGCATTTCTGGATGCCGATGATCTGTGGTTACCGGAAAGATTCGATCAGACCTTTTCAGTACTGCATGCTTATCCTGATGCCGATGGTGTATATGAATGCCTGGGCATACAGTTTGATACTGAGGAAGCTGAGCAGCAATGGATGGAACGCCACGGTTATACGCTCACCACACTCCAGGAAAGAGTGGAACCTGAAAGCCTGATTTTTTCCATGGCTCCTTTGGGTAACAAAGGCTGGTTCAGCGGAGATGCGCTGCTTGTTAAGAGAACAATGCTGGAAGTATGCGGAGGTTATTCTGATCTTCGGCTGAGTCAGGATACAGAGTTGTTCATGAAACTGGCAGTCAAAGGCAGGCTGTACCCCGGAAATATCAACACTCCGGTAGCTCTGCGAAGGGTACACGGAAACAACCGCATCACCACTTCTCCTGAAAGATTTTATGCGCACAGATTGATCCTGTGGAAGCAGTTCTCTGATTGGTGCCTGCAGGAAAAATTGCACGGAAAGCTCCTGCAAAAGGTATGGCTCATGCGAACACATGATATTCTGGTATATGTCAGGTGGGTACCCGGAAATCTGGCAAGATTTATTTTCACCTGGCGTTCTCTTCGGCCAATGTTGCACCCACGCTGGCTAAAGACCTTTTTCTGATCAAAGCCTTTGCTGCAGTTTTTTGATCTCACGCCAGGCCGGAAGGATGGTAAGCACCCGAAAGAAATTGGCGCTCTGGCTGGAAAAGATATGTCTGGTTCGAGGGAATAGTGCGTAAGCAAAGTAATAGGCGAATGCATATGAGATCAGTGTGGCCCAGGCAGCACCTTGAATGCCCCACTTGGGTATCATCCAGAGGTTCAGCAGAATATTGGCCAGTGCACCCAGACCAGAGTTGATCATCCAGTAGCGCTGTTGTTTCCGAATGACCAGCCAGCGGTTGGAAACCGATCCGAGAAAAATGAACAGACAACTGAAGATGTGTATTTGCAATACTCCTACAGAAGGGTCATAGACCTGTCCGAAAATAAGATGGATAACTGGTTTCGATAGAAAGGCAACAGGCAATGCTACAAGGAGTGCCATGGATATCAGCAGAATATAAGCCTGGTTAATGCGGGTATGAAATGCCTGTTCGCTTTCTTTGGCTGCATTCACCATTGCAGGAAAGAGAGATCCGCTGATGATCCAGGGTACGGTTATCCAGACCTCACTCAGCCGTACTGCAGCTGCGTAGTATCCTACCTCTTCGGCATTCAGCAATTCCTGCAGCATGACCTGATCTATCTTCATGTAGATGGTCACGAAGATGCCGGAGAACAGAGAAGGCCAGGACTCTGAAAGCAATCTTTTTCCATAGCTGAAAGAAGAATGCCAGGTATAGACCCCGAGTCCAATGTTCCGCATATACCAGAGCATGATGCCACCAATTACAAAGGCGTCTAGCGGCAGCATCCAGAGAAACCAGGAAAGTTCTTTTTCTTCAGCAATGCCATACAGTCGCAAAGCGCTGATCAGTATCAGGCTGATCATTTGTGCCCGCACAGCCTTTCTGCTTTCCACCCTGGCCTGAAAGTAGCTGTTGATGATCTCGGTAGATTTGATGATCGTTTGCAGTCCGGCTATCAGCAGCAGCATCCTGACCGCTTCGGCATCTTCCACAAAAAAAGTACAGGCAAGAACAAGCAGAAATGCCAGGCTGCTTCCGGCAAGTTTCAACATGAAACCGGTGCCCATTGCGGTCTGGTAATCGGTCTCTTCTGCCACCATATCTTTCACCACCACCGTAGCAATTCCCATGGTTGACAGGGCAGAGAAAATGGCCACAAAGCTGATCACATAGTTGTAGGTGCCATACTTTTCGGGGCCGAGGTAGCGTGCAACCAGTCCGCCAATGACCAGTGCCACCAGCATCTGAAATATACGGGCACCCAGCAACCAGGAAGTGTTGCGGAAATATTTGCGGATTCCCGATTCCTGCAGGAAAAGCACCTGCCAGATGCGTTGCAGCAGGTTGCGACGGTTCATCCTTTCCTCCTCATTCTCTGACGTATGAATTTCAGATAGATGATCTGTCTGGTTTCCGGCACATCACGAGACAGGATGATCTTGAATACCAGTATGAGCATCATGCTGGCCAGCGTGGAAAGCGCAGCCCCCATGATCCCATAAGGTGGTATGAGCAGAAAATTCAATGCCATATTAACCACGGCAGCAATGATGGTAGCCCAGACTATGGAGCGATCACGTTTTCTGACATATAGTATATAATGGAATATCAAAGTGAAGTTAAATACCATTTCAGATAAACACATGACAGCAAATACAGGCAGCTCCTGATAGAATTCATCCTTATGCAGAAATGAAATAATGGGTACTATGGTGATGGCCAGAAAGACGGCAGCCAGCATTGTGAAGCCAACCATATTCCGGGCAAAGGCCGCATGGGTGAGCCGGTAATGCCGGTTGCTGGTATGGAAGTACTCGATCAGTTTGGGCGAAAAGATGATGACCACTGCCGTATGCCCGATGATCTCTATCAGGTTGGCCATATTGGCATAGAATGTATAGATACCTACTTCTTCTTTTCCCTGGTAGTGATCAATGAAGTACCTGTCTGCCAGTTCTATGATCTTAAAGGCAATGGTGGCCATGAAGAACATCATACTGATGCGAAGGCCCTGGCGGATCCATTTCCAGTTGACAGGCGTTTTGCGTGCAATATGCAACCCCAGTTTTCCATAGAAATAAACAGCAGTCAGCATGGCAGCGATGCCACCACCCATCCAGAAGAAGAATGCAGCTTTGACATATTTTACATCGTCCACACCAGCCATCCACAGCAGTACCAGGGCATAAGCCCAGGAGCCGGTTCTCAGGAAGAGAATAACATTGGCAACTACAGGTTTGGAGAAGACCACAAAGATGCGGTAAGATTCCTGTGCAAAATGTTCCAGCACCAGGATCACATAAAAGAAGACAAGGTACTGCAGGGGCATGAGTTTGAAAACAAACAGCAGACCTAACAACGGGAAGAGGATAATATACCCCAGCAGGTAGAACAACAGCTGATCACGCAGCATGACACCTCTTTCAGCCACAGGATGTTCCAGCAAGCTGCGGGTGGAGAAGGTATAGAAGTCCAGCCCGATAAGGTACAGACTCAGGGCAATGGACGTGGTGAAGATACCCCACTCACCCAGCTGGTCAGTGGTGAGGTGCTTGGCCAGGAAAATGATGAATATGAATTTCCCGCCCAGCGTGATACCGCGTATCAGCAGATTCGAAGAGGTAAGCCTGTATCGCCGGAGCAGTTTATTCAATGGGCAGCGGATTGCCTGAGACGCTATGCAATGTTAGTATTTTCTTTGGTCATCAACAGGTAGCTGAAAGCTGCCAGAGCCATACATGCCGTAGTGCCAAATGCCCATCCCGGTCCGGCCTGCCACCAGATGAGTCCAGCAGCTGAACTGGCAAACAATGCAGCCATGCTGTTGAGGCTGGCATATAAGCCCACCGCTGTGGCCGTTTCTTCCTTAGGCACCCGAAGGGTGATCCATGCTTTAGAAATACCTTCCGTTGCGGCAGCATATAGTCCATACAAAAAGAACAATCCCCAGTACCACGTGCCTCCTGAAACCACGGCGAACCCGACATACACGAGTATGTAGAGCAGCAATCCGGTCAGGAAGGTGCGTTTGATCCCCAGTTTATCTGCCACCCAACCAGCAGGGAAGGCTCCAATGGCATATACGAGGTTGTAAAAGATATAGACACCAATGACTGCCGCGTCACTCCAGCCGCTTTCTTTGATGCGCAGTAACAGCAATACATCAGAACTATTGAAGAGCGCAAACAACAGGAGACCGGCAAGCAGGTGCCGGTATGCTGACGGACTGTCTTTCCAGTACTTCAGAAAATCAAAGAGCCCGGGGCGCACCTGCTGCACTTCTTTTTTCTTTTCACGCAAGAGGTAGAGCAACAGGATGCTCATGGCCCCGGGGCCAAATGCCAGCAGGAAAAGGGTCTGGTAATCATCAGGATGTTTCTGCAGGTACCAAAGGGCCAGCAACGGCCCGATCACTGCTCCGAGGGTATCCATACCACGATGGAAACCGAATACCCTGGCCCGGTATTCCGGGTCAGACTGATCAGAGAGCATGGCATCTCTGGCGCCGGTACGAACGCCTTTTCCAAGACGGTCAACGGTTCTTGCACCAAACACCCAAAGTGGCCACACGCTCACAGCCAGCAGGGGTTTGCTCAGCGCACTCAGGGTATATCCGAGGCGAATAAATGGCAAGCGGCTGCCCCTCAGGTCAGAGAGTTGCCCAAAGTACCCTTTACTCAATCCGGCTGTGGTCTCTGCAAGTCCTTCCAGAATTCCAATGAGCAGGACCGAGAATCCTATGCTTTCCAGATACACCGGCATAATAGGATACAGCATCTCACTGGCCATATCTGTAAACAGACTGACACCGCTCAGCAGGAGGATGGGGCGGGTGATATAAGACCATCTCTTACTCATCTGTTGAGGCTGGTATGATCCAGATCTATTGCTTCATCGCCGGGGCGATAAGGCATATAAGTGATGATGAATTGCAACATTTCATTGGTAGTGCGCATACTTTCCCAGGGATGCGCTCTTTCTACTATGACACGTGGAGGGTCATAAGGGTTGTTTGGGTTGTCTGATGTGTTGTCAAACCCAGCTTCCACAATGATCTCAGAACCTGCTGGTATATGCACCGGATTCTGAAAAGTATAAAAATACTGCCAGCGGAAATCCCATTCCGGGATCCTGATCAGCCTGATGGTATCCTGTTGTGGTGTCAACGCATAGGCAAGGAAAGTTTTACCCAGCAGGTGCATATGCGGATTGACCGTTAGCAGTGACATATCATCCTGAACCTTATACCTGGTGGTGAAAGTGGCGATCTCATTAGCCGGAATGACCAGCCGCGGTTCTACCGGTGTTTCTCCCAAAGAACCCATGAGCAGTTCATAGGTGGGGCGTTCAGGAGGGGTGTCCATGAAAAAGATATTGAAGTAGCCTCCTGCTTCGAAGGTATCTACCGGCGACGGGCCAAAATGCAGGTCATTGATAAAGAAGGCGCTGGTGGTATTGATCTGATATCCGCCTATTCCTGTTGGGTAGATGGCTGGTGAAACGCCGGGCAAATAATTGCAAACCAACGGTACAAGCACCGGATAGGAGCCGTCGTCATTTTTGTTTTTCATGCGATCGTTAACAGATTCAGCTGTCAGTGTCAGATCAGTTGCGATCACTTTTTCGCCATCAAATACATTTGTTTTGGCTCCATCTGCATAGCGGATAAGATTGGCATTCATGTGATGGGCCAGTTTCTTGTTCCCCGGTATGTATTCTATGGTTCGTATGAATCGTTGCTGATCTGTTGTGAAAGGCACCTTTACCAGAAAAAAATGATCATCATTATCGCCCGGAAGGATGATGGTGTCTGTGAACGGCACCACCAGGTCTGGTTCACCTAACATAGATCCATCGGGGTAGTGGGGGGGAGGGCTGAGGAGGGTCGTATCGCCCAGTGGTGTACCGGCTTCCACCCATTTTCTGATCAGTTCTTTCTGATCTTCGGTGAGCCGGCGTTCTCCTGCAAAGTGGGTGTACTCAGGATCGGCCGGCCACGGAGGCATGAAACCTGATTGTGTTACCCGAACGATGGTCTTGGCTTTCCTGACCATATCATCATAGGAGATGAGGCTGAAAGGTCCTGCAGATCCGGGTCGGTGGCAAGGCATGCAGTTTTCTCTGATGACCGGGGCCACATCGGCAAAGGTCACTTCTTTCTTTTCCTTTCCGCAGGCTATCAAAAGAATGACCGGAATAACAGCTATGACCAGGTATCTTTTCATTCTATATAGCAGCCAACTGCAGTGGTTTTGGAAATGGGAACCGGTTGCTTCTGCAAGATGGCATCTATGGCATCACGAAGATAAAATTCGGTCACCACTTCCCGTTTCTTTCCCAGATCAACCGCCCAGTTGTCAATGGCTCCGGAGTATAATGTTTGTCCGGCAGGGTCGGTCAGAAAGGCTTCAGGTGTGATGGTTGCGCCCAGCACGTCACACAGGTATTTATCGGGATCCAGCAGAACAGGTACATCCAGTTGATAACGTTGCAGAAAATCATTGATCTCTTCGCTGCTGAACAGAGCACCTGGTATCACAGCGAAGAACTGCACCCCTTCAGAAAGGTACTGTGCCTGCAGTACATTGGTTTGCAGGCAGTAATTTTCACTGAGCGGGCATTGCGGAGCAAAAAAAATAAACACAGTGGCTGCATGCGAAGAGAGATCTGTACCGTTCCATGTTTTTCCTTCCGTTGTGGACAGGCTGATCTCATCCAGGCTGTCAGGCCTTTGATGGGTGCAGGCCGTAAGCAGCAGCAGGACTGGAAGTAAGTACCTCATTTCCCCTGGCTTTTCAGCATCAGATTTGATAATTTATAAAGTAATCTGGCGCCTACATTGGCATCCCATTCATCGTCTGAAGGACCCACTTCAACCAGATCAAAACCAATGACCTTTTTGCCTGCATGTACCAGTTCCTGGATCAGAAAGACCACCTCTGCATATTCGAAACCGCCGGCCACCGGAGTACCGGTATTCGGACACAGTTTAGGATCCAGGCCATCAATATCGAAGCTGATATAGACATACTCTGGCAGTCGATCGATAACGGTTGCGCAGACCTGTTTCCAGGAATGTCCTTCATAGAGTGATCGGCGAATGTCCTGGTGGAAGAATGCATGGATACGATCATCTGATCTGATCAGGTCCATTTCTTCCTGACAAACATCGCGGAGCCCTACCTGAACCAGACCTTTTACCTGTTCGATCTGCAGCGCATTGTACATGATACTTGCATGTGAATAGGTGAAGCCTTCATATGCCTTGCGAAGGTCAGCATGTGCGTCAATCTGTAAGATGCCGAATGACGGATATTTTAAAGACAGGGCTTGCATCAGTCCAAGTGGAGTGCTGTGATCACCACCCAGCAAAGCAGGCAGCTTACCCTGCTCCAGTACTTCACTGCATTGTTCAAAGACCCACTTGCGCAGCCGGTTGCTGGCATCGTTGACCTCTTCAACGGTTTGACCTGAACCGTCAGCATGACCAGACTCCATCAGTCTGATATGTTCTGCTGCCTTCACACGAAGTTGCCTGGAGGTCTTTCCCCACTCTGGCGATACGGACAGCATATAGACCCCTCTTTTCCAGGCATCAGGCAGGTCAGCATCATACAGGTCCACCTGATAAGAAGCTTCGAGAATGGCCTCTGGTGCACCGGCAGTTCCGGGTCTGTAGGAAACAGTCACTTCCCAGGGCACAGGAAGTATGACCACCTCAGCGTCTTCAAATCCAAATGGCAGACCGAACAAATGTCCGTTAGCCTGCCCGATGCCATTGATATCAAAGGCATCTATCTTTTGTTGCTTGCTTGCACTTACCGCCATATGACAAAGATAAGGATGCTGTCATGCTCCCTGAAATGGAGTACATTTGGCTGAACCCAAACAGGGGTATGATGTTGTATCTGCACACATGCTAAAGGAAGATTTTATTCAGCGTGGACTCAAGGATGACAGATTCCCTTTCCGGGTATCGGCTGCATTCAGTTTACTGGCTCTGTTTCTGCTGCTGCTGGCTTCACTGGCAGCAGACAGAAATGAGATGCTGATGGCAGCCGGTGGCACCGATCTGCTGCTCTATCTTCTGGCAAATGCCATTTTATCACTGGGTGTTCATGAATTTGAACGTTTCGTAAAACGCTCTGTTCTGGCCTATCTGATTCATGTGGTCATTTTATCAGGACTTTTGTACCTATTTCTGGGTGGATTGCCGGAAGATGCCAGGGAAGTACTGCCGGTGTATGGTGCACTGATCATGAGTTTTTTCCTTTCGGTCGGACTGGTAGTATTGATTCGTCAGGTTTTATCAATTTTACGTGAAAAGTAAGCGGGTGGATAAAAGCATTTCCATTTTCGTGACCGGTGGCACCTTTGACAAGGAGTATGATGAGATCAACGGTCAGCTGTATTTTAAAGAGACCCATCTGCAGGAGATCCTCAAACTGGGTCGATGCACCGTTCCGGTAGAGATCGACACCCTGATGATGATAGACAGTCTGCAAATGACCCCGCATCACCGAAGCAGGATAGTAGATGCCTGTAGAACCTGCAGGCACCACCGCATCATTATCACACATGGAACCGATACCATGGTAGATACGGCTAAGGTATTGGCAGAAGCTGGAATGGATAAGACCATCATCCTGACAGGAGCTATGATACCTTATAAGTTTGGCAGTTCTGACGGGCTGTTCAATATGGGATGTTCCCTGTCATTCGTACAAACCCTTCCTCCAGGGGTTTATGTGGCCATGAATGGCCGGTATTTTTCCTGGGATAAGGTGCGGAAGAACCGCATTACCGGAATTTTTGAAGAGATCTAGTGGATCCTTCCGGTAAAGTACATGAATAAGGAGAACAGTACAATGGCGATCATACCGATGGTAAGCACCCGGTTCACCAGCTTATACTGTTTATTGCTGTGCAGTACCACCCGATGCTGAAACAGGCGTTCGATAGCAGCTTCAGTACGCACAAAACTGGTCTCGTTCTTCACCACATAGTCATAGGCTCCTGAACGCATGCATTCAACAGCTACGTCAATATTATCCTGACCGGATATCATGATGGTGTAGGTATCAGGATACTGCTTGGTGATGTAATTCAGGATCTCAATACCGTTACGGGCGGTCTTGTCAATGGAATCCAGGTGGTAGTCCAGTATCACAATGCCGGGATTCTTGTCCATATTGTCCACACACTCTTCTCCGGTTTTATAGGAATGGATCTCGAAATGCGGGTATTTGCTGCGCAGGTGGTCTTCCATCATCTGGGCGTGCATGGGTTCATCGTCGACAATGAATACGATCTCTTTGTGCATAGGTTGTCTGGTTTGGCAGGTAAAATTAGGACATTTTCTCCACGAGACTTTTTAACTCGTCAAAAGCGGCAAGACAGGTATTTTCTACCTCGCCGATCAAACGGGCGATCTCTTCCGGTTTTATGGACTGACCTGCATATTCTTCAATGCGCAGTATGGTTTCCTTCAGCCCGTTGATACCCATATAGGTCAGCTGCGGTTTCAGGCTGTGGGCAGTGGTTCTGAGATCGAGAAAATGGCCCGCTGCCAGTTGTTCTTTCATGGTGTGAATGGAACCGGGTGCAGACTGCAGGAACATATTGATGTATTTGACCATTTTGGTCCTGTCGCCATTGGTGAACTGTTCCAGAAAACTGATATTCACGATCTGCTCATGTGCATTCATCGCTTACTGTTTTGTGCTATTTTTTCAAGTAATTCGTCGGGATTGAAAGGTTTTCCCACAAAGGCGTTCATACCGCTTTCGAAGCATTTGTCCACCTCGGCCTGAATGACGCTGGCTGTCATGGCTATGATCGGCACGGCATTGATCCTTTCGTCATCATAACTTCTGATGAGACGGGTGGCTTCATAGCCGTCCATCTCCGGCATCTGAATATCCATCAGGATCACATCATAGGTGTTTTTAACTGCCATTTCAACTGCTTCTTTTCCGGTGCCAGCCACATCTATGGTCACATCCGGAATGAGTTCTTCCAGGGTATCTACCGCTACCATTTTATTGAACTCATTGTCTTCGGCCAGGAGAATGTGAAGGTTGTGCAACCTGACTTGTTGTATATCTTCTTTTTCTGTTGATTGCTGAGGTTCTGACTGGATCTTGCCAAGGCCATAAGCGATGGTAAAGGAAAAGACCGAACCTTTACCCGGAGTACTGTTTACCTCGATATTGCCGCCTTGCATTTCTATCAGGCGTTTGCAGATGGACAATCCCAGACCGGTGCCACCAAATTTTCTGGTGGTACTGGTGGTCTCCTGGGTGAACATGTCAAAGATGTGCTGGAGCTTGTCTGGACTTATTCCGATTCCGGTGTCTGCTACTTCTACCCGGAGAACAGATTCTTCGGCGGTCTGATCAAGCTTGTGAATGCGTATGGCTACTTCACCTTTTTCAGTGAACTTGACAGCGTTCCCCGCCAGGTTCATCAGTACCTGGTTCAGGCGGTAGGGATCGCCGATGAGCTGGTCAGGCACATCTTCATCCACTTCCAGCCGAAACTCAAGTCCTTTTTCCGGAGAGGTCAGCTTCAGTGCATTCAGTACCGCATGGGCTTTTTCACGAATACTGAAACTGATGTGCTCAAACATGATCTTACCGGCTTCGATCTTGGAGAGGTCCAGGATATCGTTGATGATGACCAGCAGGTTGTCTGAAGATTCTTTGATGGCGTTCAGGTATCTGAGCTGATCTTCTCTGGGTGCTTTGTCCAGCAGCAAACGGGTAGTGCCAAGGATGGCATTCAGAGGGGTTCTGATCTCATGGCTCATATTGGCCAGAAACTGCTCTTTTGCTTTTTCTGACTGCTCTGCACGCTCCATTTCCAGCTCCAGTTCATGGGTCTTTTCTTTGACCTTTTCACGCAGCCACTTCTGGGTATCTGCCGATGCTCTGATGCGCCTCCTGATGAGCAGCAGAACCACTGCTACAGCTAAGGCTACGAACAACAGATCCATATACCAGGGATCTCTCATTGGCCAGATTGATGCAGCAATGGTGAGGAGACGGATCATGGCATGAAGGAAATCAAATGTACCTAATTCAACTTAAATGGAAGGTCAGGTCTGTGTGTTGTTCAGGGATCATGGAGCGTTCCAGATACCTGTTGCCTGTTTTATTTCCGGCCAGCAGAATGGCAGTGCTTCTGGTACCATAGTGTGGAAGTCTGATACAAACTGCCGAAAGTTGGTGTTCCAGTTCATGGTCAATTCCTGTGTCGGGCAGCGCATCTTCTTCTGCCAGCGTGGTATCTGAGAACAGGTTGAACATCAGGTTGGTATCAGGTGGTCCCTGCAGCATGGTATGAAAAGCAAGGGTGGTCTTCTTCACCTTAGGCCATGGTGAATCCAGACTGGCATTGCTCAGTCCATAGATCCCGCTGCTGAGGTTACTCCTTTCATTCCTGACAGAAGAGTAATAATATAATGTGTCCAGGTCGCCATACAGCAGGTTGAATCCATTATAGTCTGCACCATATTTTTCCAGCCACAGGTGGAGCTCTGACACAGACATTTCTTCCAGGAATTGCCGGACTATCTGTCCTCTTGACGGCCTGTCTGTGCGCATCATGGCCGGGTCTCTGTAGTTGGTCAGCGCAGCAAAGCGCCCGTCAGGTGCAACACCCATCCAGGTGCCACCATCCTGCAGGTCTTTTCCTGCCAGAATACCGCTGTTCCATTTGTGCAGGGGTTGGGTTGGCCGGGCATAAAACTCATCGCGATTGGCAAGCACGACCAATGGGTAAATATCATGAGTTTGCCAGGCAATATTGATCAGACACATGGATCAGAAGATGGTGTGTTGGCAATAAACATACAAAACGAAACGATGCAGCTGGTAGTTCGGTTCATTATCCGGAACCTCCTTCCTGCAGGCTATTCCTTACCTTTATCCGATGCGCCTGATTCGCATACTCACTTTCTCCAATTTCTGGATAGCTGTGGGCGCAGCAGCATTTTGTCAGGCAGGCTATTTGTTTCTGGGTGACCAGCCACATTGGGATCTGCTTAATTTATTCTGCTTCCTTTCCTGCTGGTCTGTGTACCTGTTGATCAGGGTGGCTGCGGTAAAACGAATTACGCATTATGAACGTACCCATCGCTGGCAGTTTTTTCTGGATCATATCAGGTTTTTTCGTCTGCTTACTTTTTCCGGATTGCTGGCCGTAGCTGTTATATATTTTTTCCTGCCTTTCAGGGTGCGCATGGTTTTATTGCTTCCGGGTTTTATCTCTCTCATCTATGGCCTGCCGGTCACTGCCCGAAGAAGAAAACTCCGGGATATCGGTATCATCAAAGTCTTTCTGATAGGTTTTGTCTGGGCTTTTGTGGGAAGCATCCTTCCTGCTGCAGCTGGAGAGGGCGCATTCAGCCCGGATACAATTGCTTTATTCTTTGCACAGTTCCTGTTCATTTTTGCCAATGCACTGCCATTTGATATCAGCGATATGAAATCAGATGCCATGCATGCAGTGCGCACTATTCCCTACTATCTGGGCGCAGAGCTGACCTACACCTTGTCTTTTGTTTGTCTGGTTGCATCCGGAGCCATTCATGGTTATTTCCTTCCTGATACTGCCGTTCCGGCGGGGGTTACCATCATGCTGAGCGGGCTTCTTATATATATGTCGGGACAGATCAAACACGAACAGGTTCTGTTCTTTGGAATTGACAGCCTGATGCTGCTTCAGTTTCTACTGGTATGGAGCTATTTGTTTGTGCACTGATCAGCAGGGGCAATCGTCCGGCAACTGCAGGTCTTTGAGAATATCGCCACCATCTCCTGTTTCTACTGTAAAGGACACCTGCTTCCCATTCTTTAGATGTCCTTTAAGAGCATAACTGGTATAATGGCAGTTGCCAAAATCACATTGATCCTGATCCAGATTTTCAGAGACCAGCAGATCCTTCAGATCTGTGGTCGTTATGCCTGCACATTCCATGATGCACAAGGTATGCTCATCGGCCTGCAAAGTACGTCCCTGCAGATCCTTCAGCAACTGTGCATCCAGCATTTCAGTGGTTGGTGTTTGATCCTGTTTGTCTCTGCGCATCCAGGTGCCGGCAAAAAAGAGAGCACCCACTATCAGTAAGAACCACAGTTGTTTACGATCTATGTGATGCATAATGGCCATGACAACGATTTGTGCAAAATTACCTTTCGGTTACCTTTGCCACAAACCTTCCACATGGCAGAGATCAGGAATGACTGGACCCGGGATGAGATCGCTGAGATCTACAACGGGCCTATCATGGAGTTGATGTACAAAGCTTCGGTAGTGCACCATGAGATGCAGGCTACCGGCGAGGTACAGGTTTGCACCCTCCTCAGTGTAAAGACCGGAGGTTGCCCGGAAGACTGCGCTTATTGCCCGCAGGCAGCCCGCTATCAAACGGAGGTGCAGGTTCACAAGTTGCTGGAATATGATGAGGTCATTACCAAGGCCCTGATAGCGAAAGAGAACGGCAGCACACGATTTTGCATGGGCGCTGCGTGGAGAAATATCAGAGACAACCGTGATTTTGATAATGTGCTTGAAATGGTGAAAGGAGTTTCCGGGCTTGGGCTGGAAGTGTGTTGCACACTGGGCATGCTCACAGAAGACCAGGCAAGAAAACTCAAGGAAGCAGGGCTCTATGCCTATAACCATAATCTGGATACTTCTGAAGAGCATTACCACGACATCATCACTACCAGGGAATACAAGGACAGGTTGGATACACTGACCCATGTTCGAAACGCCGGGGTTTCTGTATGTTCCGGCGGCATCATCGGACTGGGCGAAAGTGAGGAAGACCGGGTAGGCTTACTGCATACACTGGCCACCCTGCCACAGCACCCGGAAAGTGTTCCTGTCAATGCGCTGGTACCTGTGAAAGGAACACCCCTGGAAGAGATGAAAAGGGTAAGCGTATGGGAAATGATACGGATGATCGCTACCGCCCGCATCATCATGCCGGGAAGTATGATCAGGCTCAGCGCAGGAAGGGATGAAATGTCGGTGGAAGAACAGGCTTTGTGCTTCATGGCAGGTGCCAACAGTATTTTCGCCGGCGAGAAGCTCCTGACCACACCTAACCCGGAGTTTCATGAAGACAAAGCCATGTTCGAATTGCTGGGATTAACCCCCAGGCCTTCCTATAAGCAGCATCCATCACTGGCAGAATCCAACTGATCATGCAGGAATTGCCGGAACGACTGCGGCAAAAGCTGGCAGACAGAAAAACTGCCCATGCACTGAGAGCACTCAGGCAATTCCCGGCACTTATTGATTTCAGTTCCAACGATTATCTGGGCTTCTCCGGCAATATCCGCATTGCAAATGCAGTGAACAATTATTTGTTGTCAGGCGGTGAAACGGGAAGCGGCGGTTCTCGCCTTCTTACAGGTAACCACCCGAAGCTGGTGGAAGCAGAAGAGTACATAGCAAAATTTCACCATGCCGAAGCAGCGCTTTTTTTTGGTTCCGGCTATGAAGCCAACAGCGGACTGATCGCAACTGTTTGTCACCGACATGACACCATTATACATGATGAATTATGTCATGCAAGTCTTCGGGAAGGCATCCGGGCATCAGGTGCGAAAGCGATATCATTTGCACACAATGATCTGCATGATCTGCAGGATAAGCTACAGCATGTAGCCGGCAACAAATGGGTCATTACAGAATCAGTGTTTTCTATGGACGGCGATATTTGTCCGCTGCTGGATCTGGTAACCATCTCCCGGTCAAATGGTGCCATGATCATCCTGGATGAAGCACATGCAACAGGGGTGATCGGAAAGAAAGGCGAAGGACTTGCCCAATCATGTCAGGTTCAGGATCAGATATTCGCCAGGGTACATACATTCGGAAAAGCAATTGGAGTGCAGGGTGCTGTGGTCATGGGAAGCAGGGAACTGAGATCTGCACTGGTAAACTTCTGTCGTCCGTTCATCTACACTACTGCACCTTCACCGATGCTGGCAGTGGCTGCTGCTGCTGCCTATTCTTTGTTGGATGGTCCATGTGATGAATGGCAGAAGTTACAGGAACTGATACATTTTGCAGATGAACTGCAGGATGTCATCAAGGGGGAAGGCACCGCCATCAGGCAGGTGATGATTCCCGGCAATGAAGCAGTCAGGTCTGCTGCTGAGCAGATTCAACATGCAGGTTTTCTCGTCCTTCCCGTATTATCTCCTACCGTACCGGCCGGCAGTGAACGGATTCGCATCTGCCTGCATGCATACAATACTAAAGAAGAGTTGACGGCTCTTACTGAATTAATCAAAACGATCAGGCAGCAATGATCAGAGAAGTACAGCTTCGGCTAACACCCGAACAGGCACAGGATCCGGATCTGCTGAGAAAGGAAGCCATCAGCAAAGCCGGAGCAGGAGCATCTGCCAAAGTGGAGTTGGTCAGGCGCAGTATAGACGCACGCCAGAAACAGGTAATGCTGCAACTGGTGGTCCGTGTTTATGAAGAAGAAGAGATGCCGGATAACGCCTTTGCATTACCTGATCTTTCATCGGTGACTGATGCACCGGAGGTGCACATCATTGGTTGCGGTCCTGCAGGTCTTTTTGCAGCACTGACCTGTTTGCAAAGAGGACTGAAACCTGTCATTCTCGAAAGAGGGAAAGATGTGCGCAGCAGAAGGCATGATCTGGCGGCGATCAATCGCAGGCACATAGTTGATCCTGATTCTAATTATTGTTTTGGCGAAGGTGGTGCAGGTACCTACTCTGACGGAAAACTTTACACCCGTTCAGGCAAGCGTGGCGACATCCGCAAGGTACTGGAGTGGCTGGTAGCATTTGGAGCTTCACATGAGATACTGGTAGAAGCGCATCCTCACATCGGTACCAATAAATTGCCGGGTATCATAACAGCAATACGACAGTTCATCCTGGACCATGGCGGGGAGGTGCATTTTGGCAAAAGGGTCACTGCCATTCAGACAAAGAATGGAAAGGTGAGCCAACTGGAATGCAACGGACAGGAGAATATTCCTGTTGCACAGGTCATACTGGCAACAGGACATTCTGCACGTGATATTTTCTTCATGTTGCACAGCTCTGGCATACCTGTTGAATTCAAACCATTTGCCATGGGTGTTCGCATAGAGCACCCGCAGGTATTGATCGATCAGATGCAATACCATTGCGATGTGCGTTCAGCATATCTGCCGCCTGCATCCTACAGCATGGTGGAACAGGTAAATAAACGTGGCGTGTACAGTTTCTGTATGTGTCCGGGAGGTATCATCGCTCCATGCGCTACTGCATCTGAAGAAGTGGTAACCAACGGCTGGTCACCGTCTAAGCGGAATAACCCGTTTGCCAACAGTGGATTTGTGGTATCTGTTGAAGAAAAAGATGCAGAGGCGTACGCACACCATGGTCCATTGAAAGGACTGGCATTTCAGATGGCCACAGAATACAATGCCTGGCAATACGGAGGATACACACAGGCTGCTCCGGCACAGCGCATGGTGGATTTTGTACAGAAGAAAGCAACAACAGAGCTTCCTGCCTGCAGCTACCAGCCCGGAGTTGTATCTGCCAGGATGAGTGAAGTGTTGCCCGATTTTATCGCCAACGGATTACGCGGTGCATTCCTGCAGATCAGCAAACATAAGCCTGCCTATTATACGAATGAAGCCATCCTGGTGGGGGTGGAGTCCAGAACCTCTTCACCGGTGCGCATACCCAGAGATCCCGATACCCTGCAACACCCGGGTGTGTCGGGTCTGTTTCCCTGCGGGGAGGGAGGAGGCTACGCAGGAGGAATAGTCAGTGCAGCGATGGATGGGATCAAAGTGGCGATGGCTATTCCGGCCGGGGTTTGAATGCGCATCACTTTGTAATTTTTTTTGTTGCTTTTGGAGCGTACTTATCCCGGTTCTCAGCTACCCTGAAAGCTATGATCTTTTTAATAAGTGGTAATGGAAACGGGGCATCATTCGGAAACTGAACGGATCCCTTTCCCTGCTTGTATCCTGCCAGTTCTTTGGCAAATGCCAACTGTCCGGTAGGGGTTGCATAAAGTCCTATATGATGCTCATAACCAGCATAATATACCAGCGGCCTTGCAAAGGTTTTGTAAGCCGGCATGCCATAGCTGATCATTTCTTCGGCATCAGGAGCAGCTTTTTTTATGGCCGCTCTGATCTGTTCCATGCGGCTCTTTACCGGATCCGGAAATTCCTTCAGGTAAGCATCAACTGTTGCAGGTTTTTTCATGGACTTTCCATAATCAGGTCCTGCCCGAATTGGAGCAGGTATCCGTTGTTATCAAAAATGCCGAACTCCCGCATGCCCCATTCGAAATCTTCCGGCGCATAACATATCCGGGCCTTGTCTTTTACTTGCTCCCAGAATTGGGTAGCATCATCCGTGTTGATGTAGATGGATCCGGTGAATTTCGGTGCGTCGAATGGTGTGTGTGCGTTCGGAATGGCCAGCATGATCTCCACGTCATCCAGGTGCAATGCTGCCCATCCCCAGTCATTATTTCTGGCCCCGCAGGTGAATCCCAGCACTTCCGTGTAGAACCGGATGCTCTCATCCAGATCGCGGGTATACAGCATAGGCCTGAGTCGGGTCAGTACCATATCTATCTTCTGACCCGGTGAAAGGTGTATTCCATCATGTCAATGAAATCTGCAACCGTCATGTGGTAGGCTGAAATGCCTGCTTCATCTTCATCAAAACTGACCTGCTTGATACCATATATGCTTTGATTGTAGGTACATACAAAATCATTTCCTCCTAAGGGTTCAAGCGTACCCGACAGATCCGGATGGTGTTCGAAGTAGATATGCAGCATACCGTCTTCCAGTTTGATACTGGCCATGCCATACACGTCACTGATGTAGTTACCTGCATATTCGTTCAATGCATGTTTGGCTACAGCTCCGTTGCCATGTGCTTTATTCAGCAAGGCCTGGGTCTCTTCTGCCTGTCTTTTTCTGCTCCTGACATAAAAGGTATTATACATCTCGCTGATATTGCGATAAGGCATATCCAGAAAGGCTTCTATTACCTGCATCTTCATGGCTTCGTAGAACCAGTTCTCATCCGTATTGGTCAGTACCACAATACCAAGATCCAGTTCAGGCAGGAAACAGGTGGTGGTAACAAAACCGTTTGCTCCGCCATCATGCCATACCATTTTCTTGCCATTATAGTCGGCCATGAACCAGCCCAGTCCATACAGTTCAAAATGCTGGGCAGCATAAAGACCACCGCGGTTCTCGCTTACAATATTATAGGGCGTGGTGGCGGCCTCTATGACAGAAGCCGGAAACAGCTGCTTACCCTCAAAGGAACCTTCCTGGCTGTTCATGATAAGCCAGTTGGACAGGTCTTTCACACAGCTGTTGATGCTGGCTGCAGGGCCCAGGTTGTTGATGTTTTCATAAGGTATCTTTTCCAGGTTTCCCTGGTTCAGGGTATAGGCTGAACAGGCATTCTTGTCTGCAATGATCGCCTCATAGGTAGTGCTGCTGCGCATCATATGCAAGGGACTGAAGATGCGGGTGCTGACAAAATCATCCCAGCTCATACCGCTTACTTCGCCAATGATCTCTCCGGCTGCAACAAATCCCATATTACAATAGCCATAACCACTTCTGAAATCATATTGCGGTTGGTGTACATCCATTTTTTCCAGCAACTCACGCCTGCTGAGGTTGCTTCCCCAATGGAGAAAATCACCCTGAAAGGTTTGCAGTCCAATTCGGTGGGTTACCATGTCTTTGATGGTTACCATATCTGTCGCACAATCGTCATACAGATCAAGCCAGGGCAGGTAGTCTGTCACATGATCGTCTAAATGGAGTTTGCCTTCATCCTGCAACAGAGCCAGTGAGGTTCCTGTGAAAGCTTTGGAATTGCTGGCTATCATGAAAAGTGTTTCATCATTGACGGGATGACCATTTTCCAGATCGGTCATACCATATCCTTTGCTTATCAGTATCTGCCCGTCTTTGACAATGGCAATGGCTGCTCCCGGTATCTGCCAGCGGGCCATTTCCCGGTTCATGAACTGATCGATGCTATCAGTCAGGAAAGCAGGAATCTGTGCCTGTACCAGCCAGGGAGTGCAAAAAAGAAAAAGTGAGGCTAATTTTTTCATAGTGGTTTGTTGCCTTGATTGAAGAGGTAATCAATGATACTCAAATTGCGCTGGAATGGGAAACGATCACTGAACACCTGGTGATAATCCGGAAACTTTGAGGCGATCTCCTCATGTCTTGGGTCATCAGTTCTTGTAGTTCTCAGATCTGTGATCTGGCTGGTTCCGGGTGGTACGTACTTCTCAGTATAGGTGATCTCCGGATGAAACTTCAAAGCCCTCAGGCAGAATTCCAGCCATCGCATATTCCAATCCAGCAGATAGGTCGGTTTGCTTTCAAATATTGGTTGAAGGTCGTCTTCGAAGTATTCAAAATACGCTGACCGGCGATAACATGATTCCAGTGTTCGTTTGTGAATGTGCTGCCAGGGGTGTTCGTACGAAATGCGCACATCACGAAAGGCTCTTCGTTCGTTCTTGCCCTTTTCCAGGGGTACTGACAGCAACTGCATTCCATTCGGTCCGAGTATATAGCACCGGTTCAGCCAACCGCCCTTCTGGTAGTGTCTGTACACATCGAACTGCAGGGCTTTTGCCTGCCTGATCAGCATGAACCAGGATACCGGAGGGCAATAATACAGGTCGGTCAGTATGTTGTCAGAATTTGTATCCCTCATGCCTGTGAACGTAACTGCTTCACAACGAAATTCGTAATTTTAGACAGAAACATCATCAGATGAAAAACTTGATCTTCTGTGTGTTGGCAGGATTTTCCATCCAGGTTTCTGCCCAGTCACTTGAAAATATGGTCAGCATCCGGACCGCCGTTTTTGATCACCCCGAATCCGGACAATATCTGGAGGTCTATACAACCATTTCCGGAAACGCCATTCACTACGAACGCAACAAGAAATATCTGTACCAGGGTGGTGTGGATGTACAGCTGGTTCTGCTGCAAGGTACCGAAGTGGTGAACTTTGACAAGTTCAGACTCAATACACCCCAGGTGATTGATACCAACAGCATAGATTTCTCTCTGATAGATCAGCAGCGGATGGTCATTCCAAATGCATCTCTGAGTATGGAGGTGACAGTAACTGATATTCTGGACAGCCTGAACACCTTTACCTATACAGAAGCTTTGCTTCCGCTTGATACAGCGGGTCTGAGATTTTCAGATGTACAGTTGCTGGATACTTTTTACAGGAGTGCAGGCGAAAGCGCTTTTTTGAAGAACGGTTTTGAAATGAAACCATACACTTTGAATTTTTATCCTGACAGCCGCAGCCACCTGAGGTTTTACGGAGAAGTGTACGGTACAGAAACACTGTTGAATGACCCTCAGTTCCTGCTAACATTTCACATAGAATCAGCAAGTGGTAATATTAGTTCTCAGCAGTTCTTTCAGCATGCCAAAGTGCAGGCAGGTCCTGTTGTTTCTTACTTACGAGACATTGATATCACAGATCTGCCTTCCGGAAACTACAACCTGGTAGTAGAAGTACATGACCGGCAGAACGAAGTGATAGGCAAGAAGAAGATCTTTTTCCAACGGGCCAAGAAAGGAGCGGTTTCTGCCTATGACAATCTGGAACTGATCAGTACGGATGGCACTTTCGTGGACGATTACAGCAGTGAACAGCTCAGCTATTTCCTGGATGTCATCATACCCAGAAGTACAGCAGATGAAGCCAAACTGATCGCTTCTCTCAGCCCCAGGGTGGAAGATGAAATGAAAAAGAAATTTCTGTACAACTTCTGGCTGGATCGTAATCCGGACGACCCATACGGCGAATGGAAGAGATATCTCCAGCTGGTCAAAGAAGCGAATGATGCATTCTCTACTCCATCCAGACAAGGCTATCGCACTGACAGGGGAAGGGTGTACCTGGAGTATGGAAGGCCATATGACAGGGTCAATTCAGTCAATGAACCAGGTGCCTATCCTTATGAGATCTGGTTTTATACTGTATTACCTGATAAACAGACCAACATTGGTTTTGCTTTCTACGAGCCCAGCATGGTCTCCAATGATTATATCCTGTTGCATTCCAATGCAAGAGGTGAACTTAATGACCCAAGGTGGAAGATCAGGATATATGAGAACGTAGCTTCTCCGCAAGAAATTTTTGACTTTGATAATACGGATGTGCAGGATCGTACCAATGTTTACAGGGCCATTGATGCCTACGATTTCTGAGTACACAGTATCTTCGTTTGGTGATGGATCCGGCCGATATTCTTGAACACCCGCATGTGGCGGTTGTGATCCTGACATGGAATGGCAGGGAATTTCTCAAGACCTTCCTGCCTTCTGTGCTTGCTTCTACTTACCCTTCACTGGATATCATTGTAGCTGACAACAGCAGCACAGATGATACCATCACTTTTCTCCGTCAACAATTTCCGTCTGTCAGGATCATTCAAACCGGTGGTAACCTGGGCTTTGCCAAAGGATATAACAAAGCACTGGAAGAGGTCAGAGCAGATTATTTCATTTTGTTGAATCAGGATGTGGAAGTAACTCCTGGTTGGATAGAACCACTGGTAGATGCCATGGATACCGATTCTGAGTGGGGGGCTTTGATGCCGAAGATCAGATCATATCACCACAGAGATCACTTTGAACACGCAGGTGCTTCCGGTGGAATGATAGATTCGCTTGGATATCCTTTTTGCCGGGGACGGATTTTCGATAAGGTGGAAGCTGATACCGGGCAATACGAAGAGCCTATGGAAGTATTCTGGGCAAGTGGTGCCGCACTTTGTATCAGGCCGGCTCTGTACAAGAGACTCAAAGGCTTTGACGAAGACTACTTCGCACATATGGAAGAGATCGATCTCTGCTGGCGTTTGAAACGGGCCGGCTACAAGATCGGTGTGATACCGTCATCAGTAGTGTTTCACGTAGGAGGCGGAAGTCTTAAAAAAGAGGATCCACGAAAGATCTATCTCAACTTCCGCAATTCACTCAGCATGCTCTACAAGAACCTTGATTTTCTGGAGCTGGTGTGGAAGTTGCCGCTGCGTATGTTGGTGCTGGATGTGATCGCCCTACTCAAATCACTGATGGAAGGCAAATGGAGAGAAGCATGGGCCATCATTCGTGCCGATTGGTATTTCTTCTGGAGCTGGCCAAGGCAGGTGTACAAAAGAAACACGACCAGGAAACGTATCCAGCACCATGCAATTGGGTTCTCCAGGGTGAAAGAATCCGGCTATTACAAGGGAAGCATAGTCTGGCAGCATTTCATCAGAAAAAAGGACCACTACTCAGACCTATACTGATCGTTGCAGCAAAAATTGCAGAGCCATCTCATACCCTTGTAAACCCAGACCACTGATCACGCCTGCACATCTGGATGACAGCACATCTGTATGCCTGAAAGTTTCACGTGCATATATGTTGCTGATGTGCACACCTATCACAGGGCTTTTGATGGCACTTATGGCATCTGCAAGCGAATAGGAATAGTGAGAAAGGGCACCTGCATTCAGTATGATTCCATGCGCTGAAAAACCCATCTCATGCAGATGGTCTATCAATTCTCCTTCGTGATTGGACTGAAAATAGCTGATCTCCTGGTTGGCATATCGCTCCCGCAGGTCATCCAGATAGTGACTGAAAGAGGTCGGTCCGTACACATCCGGCTCGCGGGTACCCAGTAAATTGAGGTTCGGTCCGTTCACGATGCAGATCTTCATAAATCAAAGGTACACCTTGCCAGGTAAACAATAAGTTGGTCAACTGCCGTTTTCCTGTTGACATCCCGGGGTATTGACCCTTTGGTGTCAGGTAAATTGCAGCGTGAACTGGGAACTCGCTATATCAGAGTATTTGACCTGGATCCGTCTGGAAAAAGGGCTTTCTGCCAATAGCGTAGAAGCTTACAGGCGTGATGTGCAGAAACTGCAGGCATTTGTGAAGAGGCATTTTCCTGACACAACACCTGATACCGTCAGCTCTGAACAACTCCGGTCGTTTGTAGCTGAACTGCACGAACTTGGCCTGAATGACAGAAGTCAGGCCAGGGTGGTGAGCGGCGTCAGGTCTTTCTTCCGATTTCTGCTCACTGATGATCAGATCACGACAGACCCTGCTGAATTGCTGGAGCTGCCTAAACTCCGGCGTAAACTGCCGGACACCCTGAGCTACGAAGAGATCGAAAATATTATAGGAGCACTGGACTTGAGTAAGCCGGAAGGGATGCGGGATAAAGCCATCATTGATACATTATACGGATGCGGATTACGGGTAAGCGAATGCATTGGTTTGCAGATAACCCATATTCACAAAGAACTCGGGTTTATCCGGGTAATCGGAAAGGGTAACAAAGAAAGACTGGTTCCGGTTGGAGATAAAACCCTTAAAAGTATTGACCTGTACAGGCAATTCGTAAGGAACCAACAATCTGTTGCCAGGGGGTTTGAAGACCATGTCTTCCTCAACAGAAACGGGAAAGCCCTGAGTCGTGTCTATGTATTCATGATGCTTAGAAAAGCAGCGCAACTGGCAGGTATCCGTAAAACCATCTCACCCCATACCATGCGCCACAGTTTTGCCACACATTTGCTGGAAGGGGGAGCAGACCTGCGGGCTATCCAGGAAATGCTGGGGCATGAAAGTATTACCACAACAGAGATCTATACCCACCTCGACAAGACATTCCTCCGCGATACCCTGATCCAGTTTCATCCGGGATTTCGCAAGAGTTTATCCGGCCGGTAATGGCCCTCTTAAGAAATAAAAAATGCGGACTACAGGCACTCTGTACTCCGCACTCTAACCATTTTGTGCCCAGGACTGGACTTCCC
>ERZ795053.709-NODE-709-length-42477-cov-11.327094_pt1 | contig 42477 bp, 45 predicted proteins | sample MGYA00375137_ERZ795053 | MGnify/ENA primary metagenome ERZ795053 (study PRJEB30182, sample SAMN05720284) | activated sludge metagenome | isolation source: Anaerobic digester | place: Hong Kong | collected 2014-12-17 ... | reverse complement strand
GAAATGGCGACGGGCGGAGGCGGAGCGCATCACGCGTGAAAGGCGGCCGGATTTGTGGACGGCGCGCAAGGCATCTTCGACAAAGTAACGTCGCCTATCGCGAAGAGTAAAAACCAGTCAGACAACGGTCAATCCAGAGTCTGCGCACACTGCGTGGTTGCGCCCTCTCTGGCCTTAATCACCAAAATTTCCACCAAGGCTTTTGACGCTCCGGCAAATTATCTCGGCGCGCCTGCTCATGTGCACGATGCGCCTCAAGATGAAGTATCGAGATGTCCATCGGGTCGCACACCCATGCATCCGGCTTACCCTCAAACTGAAACCCAAGATGTGTGAGCAGCGACTCTTCCGCCAGTTCGAGAGGATGGAATGGGAGGGGATATGGTTCTTCTCCTTCTCCCGTCTCGACCCAGTGTTGTCCGTCCCAATATGGCGTCTCGAAAGGTAGTCTGGTCCCTATATCTTCCATTACGCCACTATCGGGCGAAACGCTCAGGGCACGCACCAACTTGCCATCCTTCCAGATCGCAAAGGCAAAAAAGTCAACGAAGGAATGCATTGCGTGGACATAGACAGTAGATCCAAGAGTTGTGTCATGCCATCGCGGATCGATTTCGGACAGGCGGTCAGCGCTCAGTTCTGAATGCGCGACGATCCTTAAATCACCATAATCACCAACGAAGACCTCGCCTTCATCCGGATTGAGAACATCCAGGCTACCCTCGCCTCCTTCAGGCCATTCGATACCGGGCAGCAACCGCTTTGCTAGGGCAAGCGATGCCGTGCGATCCAGTTGCGGACCTTGCCTCAGGATTTCTTTTGGATCGCCATTGTAATATGCAACAAACCAGGCCTTGGCGCCCATGCGATTTCTCCAACATGTTGATATTGTGCTTAGTCCGGGCTAAGGCTTGATGAAGAAACATGCCTCGGTCAAGCTAGCCGGGGCGCAGACTGCAAGAAGACCGCTCGGCCTTCATCCCCTTGACCCATCCTTCCGTCACTACTATACCCCGCCCGTCCGGGGCTCTCACGAGTCGGCCGGACCTGTTTCGTATGGCTGATGCGCCTGACTTCTTCGTCGGGTTTCGGGCCGGACGAGACGACGTGAAAATGATGACCTGATCTCCGGCGGGCGCGGATGCGGACCCGATGAAGACACGGAGCTCTGAGGCGCGACAGACCATCGCGGGGCTACCGCGAGCACAGGAAAGGAATTGCGATGAACCTGATCGCACAGCTTGAGGCGGAACAGATCGCCGCCCTCGGAAAGACCATCCCGGATTTCAAGGCCGGCGACACCGTCCGCGTCGGCTACAAGGTGACCGAAGGCACCCGTTCGCGCGTCCAGATGTACGAAGGCGTCTGCATCTCGCGCCGTGGCGGCAGCACCCTTGCGGCGTCGTTCACCGTGCGCAAGATTTCGTTCGGGGAAGGCGTGGAACGTGTGTTCCCGCTCTATTCCACCAACATCGCCTCGATCGAGGTGGTGCGCCGCGGCCGCGTCCGCCGTGCGAAGCTTTACTATCTGCGCGAGCGCCGCGGCAAATCGGCCCGTATCGCCGAAGTCACCAACTACAAAGAAAAAGCCCAGTAAGGAGCGGACCGATGAGACAAGGTATCCACCCCGACTACCACTTCATCACCGTCAAGATGACCGACGGTTCGACCTACCAGACCCGTTCGACCTGGGGCAAGGAAGGCGACACGCTGGCGCTTGACATCGATCCCTTGGCGCACCCGGCCTGGACCGGCGGTTCGGCCAAGCTGATGGACACCGGCGGCCGCGTGTCGAAGTTCAAGAACAAATACGCCGGCCTCGGTTTCTGATCAGACCGACGGTGCTTTTGCGGACGCCGCCCTTCGGGGCGGCGTTTTCATTTCGGGGCGGTGCCGCCACAAGTGACGAAAACCCGGGCCCGCGGTTTCGCCAATGCTTCCCCCGCCGCCGCGCCACGTCTATACCAGCGCCCAAAATGCCCCAGGCGGGGCTTTGGAAGGACAAGGCACTTGGCGCATATCATCGTCACCGGCAACGAAAAGGGCGGGTCGGGCAAGTCCACGACGGCGATGCATGTCGCCACCGCGCTGGTGCGCATGGGCCACCGGGTCGGCGCGCTGGATCTGGACCTGCGGCAGCGCAGCTTCGGCCGCTACATCGAGAATCGGATTGCATTTGCCCGGCGCGAGGGGCTGGACCTTCCGACGCCCGACTACCGGGACCTGCCCGAAGTCGACCAGGCGAACCTTGCCCCGAATGAAAACACCTATGACCACCGGCTGTCGGCTGCGGTGGCCGGGCTTGACGCGGTTTCCGACTTCATCCTGATCGACTGCCCGGGTTCGCATACCCGGCTGAGCCAGGTGGCGCATTCGCTGGCCGATACGCTGATCACGCCGCTGAACGACAGCTTCATCGACTTCGACCTGCTGGCCCGAATCGATCCCGAGACAAGCCGCGTCATCGGCCCGTCGATCTATGCGGAAATGGTCTGGAACGCCCGGCAGCTTCGCGCAAGGGCCGGGCTGAAACCGATCGACTGGATCGTCCTGCGAAACCGCCTGGGCGCGCAGCAGATGCACAACAAGAAGAAGGTGGGGGCGGCGCTCGAACAGCTTTCCAGGCGGATCGGCTTTCGCGTGGCTCCGGGCTTTTCCGAAAGGGTCATCTTCCGCGAGCTTTTCCCGCGTGGGCTGACGCTTCTGGATCTGAAGGATATCGGGGTCGACAACCTGAATCTGTCGAATGTGGCCGCCCGCCAGGAACTGCGCGATCTGATCCGCGAACTTCAACTGCCGGGCGTTTCGATCGGCTTTTAGGCCGAAGGGTTGTCAGGCAGCGCGGATGCGCGACTTGAAAAGCGACGGGGCAATGGCGCGCGTCGGGCGCGGGGTCCGGGGACGGGTCATTGTCGTCAGGCGCTGGCCAAACGCATCGGTCTGTTCAGGGTGCTTGCGCGCGAACCGGAAAAGAAATGCGACAGCGGATTTCATCGTTCTTGACCCTTATCAGCGCCCCCAAGTTCGGTTATCGCGCCGGTCCTTGACCGAAAAAAGGCAACCGCAAGGTCTTTCTCTGAAAGCATTGTCACAGTTGCGCCACGGGATTCCGCGCCTTGCCGCACGCCATCGGCTGCCAGAGCCGGGCACAAGACCGGCTTACGCCTTGCACCCGCACGCGCGCGGTGCATAAGGTCAACCAGGGCAACGGAGAGGCGGCATGGATATCAGGACGGTTGGCATCGTGGGCGCGGGCCAGATGGGCAACGGCATCGCCCATGTCTTCGCTCTTGCCGGGTTCGAGGTTCTCTTGAACGACATCACGCAGGCCGCGCTCGACAAGGCCGTCGCGCTGATCGACCGGAACATGGAACGTCAGGTGTCGCGCGGCAAGATCGCAGAGACTGACCGACAGGCGGCGCTGGGGCGTATCCGGACTACGATGAAGCTTGCCGACCTTGGGCAAACAGATCTGGTGATCGAGGCCGCAACCGAGCGCGAAACGGTCAAGCAGGCGATCTTCGAGGATCTTCTACCACATCTGAAACCGACGACGATCCTGACCTCCAACACGTCTTCGATCTCGATCACGCGGCTGGCCAGCCGTACCGACCGTCCGGAGAAGTTCATGGGTTTCCATTTCATGAACCCGGTGCCGGTGATGCAACTGGTAGAGTTGATCCGCGGCATCGCCACCGATGAACCGACCTACCGCGCATTGCTTGGCGTCGTCGAAAAGCTTGGCAAGACCGCCGCCAGCGCCGAGGATTTTCCGGCCTTCATCGTCAATCGCATCCTGATGCCGATGATCAACGAGGCCGTCTATACCCTTTACGAAGGCGTGGGATCGGTGAGGTCGATCGACGAGTCGCTGAAACTTGGGGCAAATCATCCGATGGGGCCGCTTGAACTGGCCGATTTCATCGGCCTGGACACCTGCCTTGCGATCATGAACGTCCTGCACGAAGGGCTGGCCGACACCAAGTACCGCCCCTGCCCGCTGCTTACGAAGTATGTGGAGGCCGGCTGGCTTGGCCGCAAGACGCAGCGCGGTTTCTACGATTATCGCGGCGACGTGCCCGTCCCGACGCGCTAGGCGCCTGCGAGGTCAGTAGCCTTCGCCGAACTTGTCCGCGACCAGTGCGGCAAGCGCATGGGCCAGCTTTTCGGCCTCTGCGCCGTCGGTGCGCACTGTGATCGACGTGCCCCGGGACGCCGCAAGCATCAGCAGGCCCATGATGGAATCCCCCGAAACGGTCATTCCGTCCTTTTCCACTTCGGCGCTGGCGTCATGGCCCTCCACGACCTCGACGAACTTGGCCGAGGCGCGGGCATGCAGGCCCTTTTCGTTGACGATCTTCAGAACACGTTCGATCACGGTCTTACCTGCCCGGCGCCGCCCGCATAGACGTTGATGTACTTGCGCCCTGCATCCAGCGCGGTTGCGACGGCTTCGACGACCGGCAGGTTGCGGGACTTCGCCAGCTTGATCAGCATGGGCAGGTTGGCGCCATAGATGATCCGGCGGTTCTGCCGTTCGCAAGCACACAGCGACAGGTTGGAGGGCGAACCGCCGAACATGTCGGTCACGACCACCACGCCGTCGCCCTCGTCCACCGCGTCTGCGGCAGCCCGGATCTCTGCCTGCTTCTCGGCGCGGTCATGATCTTCCTCGATTGCGATGGCGCGGATGCCGGATTGCTTGCCCACGACATGCTCTACCGCCGCGAGGTATTCGCGTGCCAGACCACCATGTGCGACGATCACGACACCGATCACGCCCTGTCACCCTGCGCTGTCGCCGATCCCGCGGAACGGCGTTCCAATTCCCGGTGCCTCTTAGACACCTGCCAACCTGCCTCTGCAAGTTCTTTGGCCATCTTTTCTGCAACTGCGATGCTGCGGTGCTGTCCGCCGGTGCAGCCAAAGCCGATAGCGACATGGCTCTTGCCTTCTGCGACCTGCGCCGGCAGCAGGAAAAGAAGCAGATCGCGCACGCGCGCGAAGAATTCGGGGAATCGGGGGTCTTCAGTGATGTGATCCACCACCGCTTGGTCGCGGCCGTCCAGCGCGCGCAGCCTGTCTTCCCAGTGCGGGTTGCGCAGGAACCGGCAGTCGAACATCAGGTCCAGGCCCCGGGGCGCGCCGCGCTTGTAGGAAAACGACTGGACCGAAACCGCAAGGCGACCGCCCGCGGCGCGATCGAACCAGCGGGCGATTTCGGCCTTCAGATCGTGCGGGGACAGATCGGATGTATCGATCAGGACATTGGCCCGGGCGCGGATCGGCACCAGCAGGTCGATTTCGCTTTGCACGCCCAGCGCCGGTTCTTCCGAGGGGGCGAGGGGATGCCGGCGGCGGGTTTCGCCGAAACGACGGATCAGTTCGTCGGGACGGCAATCCAGAAACAGAACCTCCGGATGGGTGTCAGGGCTGGCGGTCAGGCGGTCGATCAGCTCGATCAGCCCCGCGACCGAGAAATCGCGGTTGCGGACATCGATGCCAAGCGCCAGGGGCCGCTGGATCGGCGGCCCTTCAAGCAGGCGCGGGATCAGGCTAAGCGGGAGGTTGTCGATCGGCTCGTAGCCAAGATCTTCCAGCACGCGAAGCGCGGTCGACCGACCCGCCCCGGAAGGGCCGGTCACGAGAACCAGGCTTTGCGCCTGGCCTGCCTTGTCGTCTGCCTCCGTCATGTCCTTGCCATTCATGCGCGCCGCCCTGCCTTGAGATATTGCAGGATGGCGGCAGGGAAATGACTGCTCTCGACTCTGTGAAGGACCGGAACGGCATGCCCGGCGATGACCGTTTCACGCGGGGGTGGCAACCGGTTGGCCTCGACCTGCGAAAGATCGACCGCCAGCACGACCCGCGCACTGGGCACCACGTCCGCCGCCAGCAGACCGACCCCGCGCGCCTCGATCATGCCGCGAATGGCGCAGGGGGCGCGGGCGACGGGTGCACCATCATCATCCCGAACCTCGACAGCATCATCAGATACAAGGGTACAGCCATGGGCCATCAGTTGCAGGGCAAGCGCCGATTTCCCCGACCCCGAGGGGCCAAGGACGAGAACGCCACGCCCCTCAAGGCTCACGCAGGCCGCGTGGAGGATCGCAGGCGTGGCCGCAACCCCCGTCACAGGGGCAGGCCGACGACAAAGCGCGCGCCAAGCGGCGGGGTCGTCATGTCGGCATCGGCGGTGCGGATGTTTTCGGCCCAGATCACGCCGCCATGCGCCTCGATGATCTGCTTGGAAATCGCCAGCCCAAGGCCCGAATGGTTGCCGAACTGCCCGGCCGGCCGTTCCGAATAGAACCGCTTGAAGATCTTCTGCAGCGCCTGATCGGGGATGCCCGGGCCAGTATCCTCGACCACCACGAGGATCCGGTTCTCACGCTTGCGGGCCCAGACGCGCACCGCGTCGTCCTTCTCGCAAAACGAGATCGCGTTGGAGATCAGATTGACGAACACCTGCGCCAGACGCGCCTCTAGCCCGGTCGTCATCACAGCCTCGGTCGGAAGGTCACCGATGAAGTCGATGCCCTTGGCCTTGGCCTCGTCCGAGAAATACTGGGTGATCCCGCGCAGCGTCTTGATGAGGTCGAAGACCTCTTCCTCTTCCTTCACCAGCTCGCTGTCGAGCCGGGATGCATTGGAGATGTCGCTGACCAGACGGTCCAGACGGCGGACATCGTGGTCGATCACGTCAAGAAGCTTCTCGCGCTGGTCGTCGCGCTTGGCGAGCCGCAGCGTGCCCACGGCGGACCGGAGGGACGCGAGCGGGTTCTTGATTTCGTGGGCCACGTCGGCGGCGAATTGTTCGTTACCCTCGATCCGGTCGTAAAGCGCCGCGACCATGCCGCGCATCGCGCCCGACAGGCGTCCGATCTCGTCGGGGCGGGCGGTCAGGTCGGGAATGCGGACGCGCCCGGGATTCAGCCTTCGGGCGTTCTTGTCCCGCCCCAGTTCGGCCGCGGCGGCCAGATCCGAAAGCGGGTTGGCGATGGTGGACGCCAGAAGAAGGCTGAGACCGATCGAGACGACGACGGCGACGAAGAACATCTCGAGGATCTGCTCGCGTTCCACCCTGACCAGCCGGTCGATCTCGCTGGCCGCCGAGGCAAGCGCCACGACGCCGATCACGCTGTCGCCGCGACGGATCGGGGTCGCCACCGCAAAGACAGTTTCGCCCGAGGCATCAAGCGCGGTGGTGATCCGCGTCTCGCCACCAAGCGCGTCGGGGACAAGTTCCTGCGTAAGCTCCCTGATCGGGGCTGCATCCTCAATGGAATCGCGAAATGCGAGGGGTAGCGAAATCGTTTCCCAAACTGCGTTGAGGAAGTCAGTGATGATCGTCGGGCGACGATCGTTCTTGATGCCGGATACCGTCTCTGGCACCGGGCGGGCTTGCCCAAGCGTGCTTGTCACGGGCGCACCGGCATGATCGAAGACGAAGACCTCGACGCCGGGCGGGATCTCGATTCCGGCGATCGTTCCGGGTGCGTCGATTCCGTCCGCCGTCGCAAGGTTCACCGGGCCGGATCGCGGCACCTGCACCTCGAACACGGCAGCGATCAGTTGCGCCTCCGACACAAGGCCGGTCTCGCGCTGGATGGCGAGGCTGTCACGGAACGGATTGAGATATAGCACCCCGGCCACAAGCACGACCATGGCAAGCAGATTGAAGACGATGATCTTGCGCGCAAGCGGCGAACGGTTGAGCGAAAGAAGGCCGCGCCTTTCGCGCCCGGCACGCAGTTCCTGATCGAGAAATCCGTCGGGGGATACCCAATCCTCGCCCAGAACGACGTCGGCGCGACTGGTCGGCTTGCGTTTATCGAAGAAACGGAACCGTTCCGCGAAGCTCATTCTTCGTTATATCGATAACCGATACCGTACAGCGTCTCGATGGCGGAGAACTCGTCGTCCACCATACGCATCTTCTTGCGCAGACGCTTGATGTGGCTGTCGATCGTGCGGTCATCGACATAGACCTGGTCGTCGTAGGCGACGTCCATCAGCTGATCGCGGCTCTTGACGAAGCCGGGGCGCTGAGCAAGCGCCTGGAGAAGCAGGAATTCGGTCACCGTCAGGGCCACGTCGCGCCCCTTCCAGCTGACCGAGTGGCGCAGGGGGTCCATCGTCAGCGACCCCCGCGTCATGATCTTGGTTTCTTCGGTCGTCGCGACCTCCCCGCTCGCGATCGCCTCCTGCCGGCGCAGGAGCGCCCGGATGCGCTCGACCAGAAGCCTTTGGGAAAACGGCTTCTTCACATAGTCGTCGGCGCCCATGCGAAGACCCAGGACTTCGTCGATCTCGTCGTCTTTCGAAGTGAGAAAGATGATCGGCATCGAGGTTTTCTGGCGAAGACGCTGAAGCAGATCCATGCCGTCCATACGGGGCATCTTGATGTCAAGCACGGCCATGTCCGGCATGCGCTTGTTGAACGCGTCAAGCGCGGATTGCCCGTCGTTGTAGGTTTCGACCTCGAACCCTTCGGCTTCGAGCGTCATCGACACGGATGTCAGAATATTCCTGTCATCGTCGACCAACGCGATCCTGGACATGCACTGGTTCCTTCGTACTGCTCGGCCCGGCGTGATTTGCCGATATTTTGCCACATAGTCCAATTTCCGTCTGCCTGAATCAACCTCTAACTGCGAATCACCTTTCGCATCGGCCCGGACATCCGGAAATTTTGCCGGACCCTTGCGGATTTGCCGCACTTTTGGAAGCAATGATGGCAATCGCGCCCGGCTGCTGCCGCTGGTTGCGCTAAAGTCCGGATGGTGGCGCTAACGAGTTGCCAGGCTTCTGGTTCCCGGTTTCAAGCTCGTGTTATAGGGGCCGTGCCGGTCCGCCGCAGGCCCGGTGCGCGCGTCCCCGGCAGGGGACAAGAGCGCCCTGTTGGAAGACAAGAAGCCGCTTGCCGGCACCAGGAGCGACAGATGATGACAGGACGGGTAAACCCCTCGCACCGGTTGGAAGATCAAGGTATCGCGGGGCTTGGCTCTGTCTATTACAACCTGTTGGAACCGGCGTTGATCGAAGCGGCCCTGAAGCGCGACGAGGGCACGCTGGGAAAGGGCGGTGCCTTCCTCGTCACGACCGGCAAGCACACGGGACGGTCGCCCAAGGACAAGTTCGTCGTCCGCACCCCTTCTGTCGAAGACACGATCTGGTGGGACAACAACAAGCCGATGACGCCGGAAGCCTTCGACAGGCTCTATGATGACATGGTCGCGCACATGAAGGGGCGCGACTACTTCGTTCAGGATCTTTTCGGCGGTGCGGACCCTGAACACCGGCTTGATGTGCGTGTGGTGACCGAACTGGCCTGGCACGGGCTCTTCATTCGCCACCTGCTGCGCCGGCCCTCGCGCGACGAGCTTAACGATTTCATCCCCGAATTCACCATCATCAACTGCCCCACGTTCAAGGCGGACCCGGAACGCCACGGCTGCCGGTCGGAAACGGTGATCGCGCTGAATTTCGACCGCAAGCTGATCCTGATTGGCAACACCGCCTACGCGGGCGAAAACAAGAAGTCGGTCTTCACGCTTCTGAACTACATCCTTCCGGGCAAGGGCGTCATGTCGATGCACTGTTCGGCCAACCATGCCATCGGCAATCCCGACGACACCGCCGTGTTCTTCGGGCTTTCGGGCACCGGCAAGACGACGCTGTCGGCAGATCCGTCGCGCACGCTGATCGGCGATGACGAACACGGCTGGTCGGACAAGGGCAGCTTCAATTTCGAAGGCGGCTGCTACGCCAAGACGATCAACCTGTCGGCCGAGGCCGAACCCGAGATCTATGCCACGACCGAGAAGTTCGGGACTGTCGTCGAGAACATGATCTTCGATCCCGAAACCCTCGATCTCGACTTCGAGGACAACTCGCTCACTGACAACATGCGGTGCGCCTACCCGCTGGACTACATCTCCAACGCCTCGGACACGGGGCTGGGCGGGCATCCGAAGAACGTGATCATGCTGACCTGCGATGCCTATGGCGTGCTGCCGCCCATCGCGCGGCTGACACCGGCGCAGGCAATGTATCACTTCCTGTCCGGCTTCACCTCGAAGACGCCGGGAACCGAGGTCGGCGTGACCGAACCGATCCCCACCTTTTCGACCTGCTTCGGCGCGCCCTTCATGCCACGCCGACCCGAGGTCTATGGCAAGCTTCTGCAAGAAAAGATCGCGCGCCACGGCGCGACCTGCTGGCTGGTGAACACCGGCTGGACCGGCGGCGCCTACGGCACCGGCCGCCGGATGCCGATCAAGGCCACGCGCGCGTTGCTGACCGCGGCACTTGACGGGTCGCTGAACGCGGCGGAGTTCCGCAAGGACGCCAACTTCGGCTTCGAAGTGCCGGTGTCGGTCCCCGGGGTGGACGCGACGCTGCTTGATCCGCGCAAGACCTGGGCGGACCCGGCGGCCTACGACGCGCAGGCGCGCAAGCTGGTCGGCATGTTCGCGGACAACTTCGCCCAGTACGTCCCCTTCATCGACGCCGAGGTCAAGGCCGCCGCGATCGGCTGATCCGGCGTTGTTCCTGCCAAAGCCGCGGTCTGATCGACCGCGGCTTTTCATTTTCTGACCCCCGGGGGAGGTGATCCGCCCGTTTCCCCCCAAGCGATGTCTTTTCAGGCCGCTTCGCGCGGGGCATATTCCCTTGGAATACTCATCGGAGGATTTAGAATGCGGATTGAAGAACTGATTGGTGGCAACGCCGTTTTCCTGGCCGTGGCCATCTTCATCATCCTTTGCATCTTCCTCGGCGTGCGGATCGTTCCGCAATCCGAAAAGCATGTGGTCGAGCGGTTCGGAAGGCTGCGCGCCGTCCTTGGACCGGGCATCAACTTCATCGTGCCCTTCCTTGATCGCATCGCGCACAAGATTTCAGTCCTCGAACGGCAACTGCCGAACGCCCATCAGGACGCTATCACCTCTGACAACGTTCTGGTGAAGGTGGAAACCTCGGTCTTCTATCGCATCACCGAACCGGAAAAGACCGTCTACCGCATCCGCGACGTGGACGCCGCCATCGCCACGACGGTGGCCGGGATCGTCCGCAGCGAGATCGGCAAGCTGGAACTGGACCAGGTGCAGTCGAACCGCGCCGACCTGATTCACAAGGTCCGCGAACAGGTGGCCGTCATGGTCGACGACTGGGGGATCGAGGTGACGCGCGCCGAAATCCTTGACGTGAACCTGGACGAGGCGACCCGCGCCGCAATGCTGCAGCAGTTGAATGCCGAACGGGCGCGGCGCGCGCAGGTGACGGAGGCCGAGGGCAAGAAGCGCGCGGTCGAACTGAACGCCGATGCAGAGCTTTACGCAGCCGAACAGGAAAGCAAGGCGCGCCGCATCCTTGCCGATGCCGAAGCCTATGCAACCGGCGTGATCGCCGAGGCGATCAAGCAAAACGGGCTGGAAGCGGCCCAGTACCAGGTCGCGCTGAAGCAGGTTGAGGCGCTGACGGCGGTCGGGCAGGGGGCCGGCAAGCAGACGGTGATCGTGCCGGCACAGGCGCTTGATGCCTTCGGCGACGCGTTCAAGATGCTGAAGGGACGGATGTGATGGCGCTATGGCAGGAATGGTGGGTCTGGCTCACCGCAGGCGCGGTGCTGGCGATCCTCGAGGTGGCGCTGCCCGGCTTCATTTTCCTGGGCTTCGCTTGCGGCGCGGTCGTTGTGGGGATCGCCATTTGGGCCGGTTTCCTGGGTGGATCGCTTTCGGCCCTGCTTCTGGCCTTCGCGGTCGCGTCGCTGGCCTGCTGGGTCGGCCTGCGCAAGTTCTTCGCGCACAAGCACGCGAAACCGAAGATCTGGGAAAAGGACATCAACGACAACTGAAACGCCTTCTGGCGGCAGGTCCTGGGGTGGGGCGTCCGAAACGCCCCACCCTTTTCTTTGCTCAGGCCGCGAAGCCCGGGGCGATCCGACGTTCGCCCACGGCCTGCCCCGCGAAGTTCGTCAGGGGGCCGGTCAGGTATTCCTTCACGACCGGGTGCCCGGGATCGAGCGCACCAAGCCGGATCAGCAGGGCGACGATCGCTGCCTCTGACGCCCGCCCGCCGCCGTCGAGGATCTTCAGCGCGACCCCCATCCGGTTTTCCGGCAGGATGGCGACGAACACCGCCTCGGCGCCGGTCTTGACGGCAACCTTGCCGCCCATCGCGCGCATCAGGTTGGTGCAGGCGCGCCCTTCGCCCGCGACAAGTTCGGGAAAGGCGGTCATCGCCGCCACCAGCCGCGCCGCCGCGCGCGACCTTGTGTTGGACCCTTCGTGCGCGGCGGAAAACAGCGCCATCGCGCGGGCAAGGCCGTGGACCGTCGTCGCGAAGTTCGGGGCCGAACATCCGTCGATCCCGTAGCCGGGCGAACCAAGGCCGGTCACCTCCTCGAATGCCTGTTTCACCGCAAGCTGAACCGGGTGGTCGACCTCGTGATACTCCGGCCCCGACTTCAGGTGCCGCGCCAGGGTCAGAAAACCGGAGTGCTTGCCCGAACAGTTGTTGTGGATCCGGCAGGGGCTTTCGCCCTTGCACAGAACGTCCTTCATCGCGTCGGCGTCGCGCGGCATCTGCGGCCCGCAGCGCAGGTCGTTGTCGCCAAGGCCAAGATCGCCAAGCCAGCGCGTCACAAGATCCGAATGGACCGCAGCGCCCTGATGGCTTGCGCAGGCCAGCGCCAGTCGCGACGGCCCGACGCCCAGCGCATCTGCCGCGCCGCTTTCCACCAGCGGCAGCGCCTGAAGCATCTTGCACGACGAGCGCGGGAAAATCACCGCATCGGGATCGCCCCAGGCCTCGACGATCGCGCCCGAAGCATCGCAGATCACCGCATGGCCGTAGTGCAGGCTCTCAAGCATCCCGCCCCGCCAGAACTCAACCATCGGAACCGCTTTCATCCCGCCTCCCCCTCAGCGAAAAACTGCCAACGGCCCTTTGCGACTTGGACCGGATTGCGCTAAGGCTGTCATATCGGGTTGAAATGGCATCCGCCACGGCAAAGGCGCAGGAACAGTGCGCCGTGCAGCGCGGACAGAGCCGTCAGGAGGCGAGAAGTGAACACGATAGCGAGAACGCTGGGTGGCCTGTTCGTGGCGACGATGACGATTGCCGGGGCCGCAACGGCGCAAACCGCCAACGACCGCGTGTCGGCAAACGGGGACTGGAGCTTCTACGTCTCCGAAAGCCCCAAGGAATGCTGGAGCGTTTCGGCCCCGGTCGAGACGGTGAACACCAAGGATGGCAAGGCGGTTTCCGTTCGCCGGGGCGATATCCTTCTGTTCGTGACCTTCCGTCCGGGCAATGCCGCGGGGGAGGTTTCGTTCTCTGGCGGATATCCCTTTGCCGAAGGGTCTTCGCCCACGCTGCAGATCGACGGCAAGACGTTCGAGCTGTTCTTGAACAGCGCGGCCGATCCCGAAGTCGCATGGTCGCCCAGCGCCGAAGTGGACGCGCAGATCGTCGCGGCAATGAAGGCCGGGTCCAAGGCCGTGGTCAAGGCACGGTCCGGCCGGGGAACGCAGACGCAGGACACGTTCTCCCTCAGCGGGTTCACGGCGACGGCGGACGAAGCCGCCAAACGCTGCGCGAACTGATACCGGGGGACAGGAACCAGAAGGGCCCGCTTCGGTCGAAGCGGGCCTTTCGCATGTCTTTGCGCTGCTTCAGACCGTGTGAAGGTAAAGGTCGAAGTCCAGTTCCGATACGGTCCGGTTCACGCGGGCGTATTCGGCTGCCTTAACCGCCGTGAAGGTGCGGTGCATGTCTTCGCCCAGCGCGTCCTTCAGGAACGCGGATTGCCGGGCCGCCTCTATTGCCGTGCGCCAGTCGCGCGGCATGTCCCCGCCCTCGTCGTCCGCATAGCCGTTTCCGGTCGTCTCCGGCCCCGGGTCGATCCGGTTGGCAAGCCCGTGGCGGATCGCCGCCAGTACGGTCGTTGCGACCAGATAGGGGTTCGCATCCACCCCGGACGGCCGGTGTTCTATCCGCCGCGCCCGGATGTCGCCCGCGGGAATGCGCAGCGCGACCGACCGGTTGTTGACACCCCAGTTGGTCGAAACCGGCGCATAGCTCTGGTTCGCGAAACGGCGCCAGGAATTGGCGTGCGGGGCAAAAACCAGCATCGATTCCGCCATCGTCGCCCGCATCCCCCCCAGCGCATGAAGGATGGTATCGGTCCACCGGCCTTCTTCCTTCTCGGCAAAGACATTGTCACCCTTGCCGTTCTGCAGCGAGACGTGGAAATGCATGCCAGAGCCCGCATATTCCTCGACCGGCTTGGCCATGAAACAGGCGGTCACGCCATGCGCCCGCGCCTGCGCCCGCACGATCCGCTTGAGCCGGATCAGGTCGTCGGCGGCCTGCATCACGTCCTCGCGGTAGTGCAGCGTCAGTTCGTACTGCCCCGGCGCATATTCAGATATCAGGGTTTCCGCCTTGATCCCCGCCTTCTCGGCCCCCGCATAGATGTCGGAGAAAAGCGGCAGCATCCCGTGCAGGTGATCGACCGAATAGACCTCGGTCTTGCGCGAATGGCGGCCGTCCAGAACGTCCCGCGCCGGCTGCACCTTGCCATCCGGCCCGCGATCGTTGGCGAGAAGGAAGAACTCAAGCTCGAACGCCCCGGCCGGGCGCAGCCCTTCGGCCGCCAGAAGGTCGACCTGGCGTTGCAGCGCGTGGCGGGGGTCCGATGTCATCGGGTGGCCGTCAAGTTCGTAAAGCGACAGGAAGACCTCCCCGCGCGGGGGCGTGGTGTTGTGCAGCGCCTTCAGCGTCCCGGGGATCGGCCAGGCGCGCAGGTCGCCGTCGCCCTGGTCCCAGATCAGCCCGGTTTCGTGCACATCCTCGCCGCAGATATCCAGCCCGAGGATGGAAATCGGCATGTGGCGCCCGGACTTGTAGATCGACAGAAGCTCGTGTCGCCGGATGATCTTGCCGCGCCCGATCCCGTTGGAATCGTGCAGCACGATGTCGAAGGCCTCGATCTCCGGATGCGCGTCCAGAAAGGCTTCGGCTTCGGTCAGGGTCGCGCCCGAGGGGCAGGTCAGGGTCATGGTCTTCCTCAGGCGAAAAGTTCGGTCAGGATTTCGTCGAAAGCGCCGACAAGACGGTCGATCTGGCGTTTCTTCGTCGCCGGGCTGACAAGCATCATGTTGTGGAAGGGCGCAATAAGGCAGCCGCGATTGAGAAGGCCGGTATGCACCGCGGCCTCGACTTCATGCAGATGGGCGGCAGCGGCTTCGGTGCCGTTTTTCAGCGGGCCGGGCGCGCAGATGAATTCGACCCGCGCGCCGACCCGGACGACGTGCCAGGGCGCCTTGTGCTTTTCGATCGCCGCCGCAAGGCCCGCATGCAGCCGCGCCGCGCCCTTTTCCATACGGCCATAGTTCCGGTCGGTCATGACCTCCGACAGGTTCGCGACCAGGCAGGCGAACTGCATCGGGTTTGCCGACAGCGTGGTGCCCATGCCCGAGTGCCCCGAGGGGCGCGCGTCGTCATAGGCGCGGAATGCTGACGCCACTTTCGGACGCAGTCCCCAGACGGCAGTGGGCATGCCACCCGCCACGCACTTGCCGACGACGAAGATATCCGGGTCCAGCCCGTGAACGCCCGTATAGCCGCCAAGGCCGGAAGAAATCGTATGGGTCTCGTCGATGATGAGAAGCGCGCCGTACTTCGTCGCCAGATCGCGCAGCCCCTGGTGGAAGCCTGGCGCAGGCAGGACCATGCAGGAATTCGTCATCACGGGTTCGGTCAGGATCGCCGCGACGTCACCGCGTGCCAGCGCCGCCTCGACGCCGGCAAGATCATTGAATTCACACGAAACCGCCAGCGTCGAAAGGTCCGTGACCTGCCCGACAAGCCCGGGGCGCGCGCGCGTCGCGCCTTCGTGCAGCTCCACCATCGCGTCGTCGACGGTGCCGTGATAGCAGCCGTTGAAGACCAGAACCCTGGGGCGGCCCGTCACCGCGCGGGCCACGCGCAGCGCAAACCGGTTGGCGTCCGTCGCGGTGGTGGCGATCTGCCAGTGGAAATCGCCGAACCGTTCGGTCAGAAGCCGCCCGGCCTTCAGTGCCGCTTCGGTCGGCAGCATGTAGGTCAGCCCGTTGCGCGCCTGCTTGCGGATCGCCTTGGCGACCGGCTTGGGGGAATGACCGAACATCGACCCTGTGTCACCCAGGCAGAAATCGTCGATCCCGTAGCCGTCCAGATCGGTCAGCCGCGCGCCGGACGCCTCGGTGACGAGCATCGGGAACGGCATCGGCCAGTCCCGCATCCAGTGCATCGGAACGCCGTCCAGATAGGTGTCAGCGCCCTTTTCAAGCGCCTTGCGAGTCTTCGGGCGGGACGCGGCAAACCGCCGATGTTCGCGGTCGGCGAAAGCTTGCAGACGGGCGGCGTTCACGCCGGCGATCGTGTCGGATTTCGGGGCCATGCGACTCTCCTGAAAAGTCGCCCTGCTTGTCGCAATATTTTGATCAAAAATAAAGAGGCATTGCAGCACACTGCCCTGTGGCCGGGCAAGGCCCCGAATCCCCGACCGCCGGCCGCGTCAGACGGCAAGCGCCAATAGAACCGCCCAGCCGGCGATTTCCCCCGATTGCTGCATCGCCCCCAGAACGTCGCCGGTCTGCCCGCCGATCTGGCGCAGGGCAAGCGCCCCGACGGCAAGCGCCGCAAGCGCGATCGCAAGCGACAGCGCGATCGCCGGGAAGACACCGAGCGGCAGCAGCGCCGCGATGCCGATGGCCAGGGCGGGCAGGACAGGCATCCCAGCCCCGGCGGCCGCCCGGCCAAGTCCGTCCGCGCGCGCGGCCGGCATCAGCGCCAGTGCGGCGGGCATCGTCGCGCGGCTGGCGGCCGCGATGGCGACAAGCGCCCAGCCGGCGCCGGCGGGAACAAGTGCCGCAATGGCAGCGGCCCGAAAACCAAGCGAAAGGACCAGCGCGATGACGCCATAGCTGCCGACGCGGCTGTCGCGCATGATCTCCAGCTTGCGTTCACGGGTGACCCCGCCGCCGAACCCGTCGGCAAGATCGGCCAGACCGTCCTCGTGCATGGCGCCGGAGGCAAGTATGAGGGCCGCGAGCGCGAGGATCGCGGCCGCAGGGGCGGGCAGGCCAAGAACAAGCGCAAGGCCAAGGACAAAGGCCGCGATCGCCCCGACGACAGCCCCGGCCAGTGGCCAGGCCCAGGTCGAGGCCGACATGGGCGGTACCGGCCCTTCGATCCGGCCCGCTGGCAGACGTGTCAGAAGCATCAGGGCCAGCCGCGCCTCGTCAAGCCGCCGCGCGGGGCCCCGATCGCCGGTCATGCCTCGGAAACCCCGGCCTCGCCGAAGGTCGCCATGCCGTTGTGGCAGGCCAGCGCCGCGCGCAGGATGCCCAGCGCCAGCGCCGCACCGGACCCTTCGCCCAGGCGCATGTCGAACTCGAGGACCGGCCGCTTGTGGATCGCCGCAAGAAGCTTGCGATGGCCGGGTTCGGCCGAAACGTGCCCGACCAGGCAATGATCCAGAAGCCGCTTGTCGGCGGCGTAAAGCACGGCGGCCGCAGCCGTGCAGATGAAGCCGTCAAGGATCACCGGGATACGCGCCGCGCGCGCGGCAAGAACCGCCCCGCAAATCGCCGCCTGTTCGCGGCCGCCCAGGGCGGCAAGTACTGCCATCGGGTCGTTCAGGATCCCTTCGTGCCGCTTCAGCCCGCGTTCGATGGCGTCGACCTTGCGGGTGATCCCGGCCTTGTCGGACCCGGTACCCGGGCCGACCCATTCCGCCACCGGCCCGCCGAAACAGGCCGAGGCCAGGGCCGCCGCCACTGTGGAGTTGCCGATGCCCATTTCGCCGAGGATCAGAACGTCAGCGCCGTCGTCGACCGCAGATGCGCCCTGCCAGAACGCGTCCAGGCAATCGGTTTCCGACATCGCCGGACCTTCGGTGAAATCGCCGGTCGGGCGGCCGAGTTCCAGGGCGATGACGGTCAGATCCGCGCCGTTCACCGCGCAAAGCTGGTTGATCGCTGCCCCGCCGCGTTCGAAGTTCGCCACCATCTGCGCGGTGACCTCCTGCGGATAGGGATTGACCCCCTGCGCACAGACCCCGTGATTGCCCGCGAACACAAGCGCCTGCGCCCGCCAGATTTCGGGCCGGGCGGTGCCGCGCCATCCGGCCATGAACTCGGCAAGCTGCTCAAGCCGCCCCAGCGACCCCGGCGGCTTGGTCAGCGAATTCTGCCGGTCTCGGGCGGCGTCGGCGGCCGCCTTGTCCAGTGCGGGCAGAGTATCGGCAAGCACGGGGATGTCTGCCAGCGCGGCGATTTCAGGAAGGCTCATGTCATTTCACTTTCAGTGGCAGACCTGAGACGGCAAGGATGACCTCATCCGATGCCGCCGCAATCCATTGGTTAAGAAGTCCCGCGGCATCGCGAAACTCGCGCGCCAGACGGTTGTCGGGCACGATTCCGCCACCCACCTCGTTCGTCACGAGGATGACCGGATCCGTCTGCCTGGGCAAGGCGCGGGCCAGGGATTGCCCCGCCGCGCGCCAGTCATGGTCGCCCAGCATGAGGTTCGACAACCAAAGCGTCAGGCAGTCGACCAGCCGCGGCCCCTGACCGTCGGTCGCCTCAAGCGCGCCGACAAGATCAATGGGTTCGTGGCGGGTCACCCATTCGGCCCCGCGACGCGCCTGATGCAGGGCGACGCGGCCGGCCATTTCGGCATCGCGCACCTCGGCGGTGGCGATATAGACGGCACGCGGCCCCAGGCCCAGCGCCTTTGTCTCGGCGATGCCGCTTTTGCCCGATCGGGCGCCCCCGGTGATGAGTATCGTCTTGCCCATGGTCCGGTCTCAAAGCAGAAACGGGCCCGTCACGAAAGAGGGAATGCGACGGTGGACAGCAGCCGAGCGACAGAGCTGATCCTGATACGGCATGCGCCCGCGATCACCGGCGGGCGGCTTTGCGGGCGAACCGATGTTGCGGCCGATCTGGGCGATGGGCCGGCGGTCGATGCGCTGCGCCACATGCTGGGCGAACCCGACCATGTCTGGTGCAGCCCGGCCTTGCGATGCCGCCAGACGTTGAACGCGCTTTGGCCCGGCAAGGTCGCGCGGGAAGATGGCGCGCTTTGGGAACAGCACTTCGGCGAATGGGAGGGCCGCGCCCACGCGGACATCCCGGACATCGGCCCCCTGAGCGGGCAGGCGCTGGCGGCCCATCGCCCCCCGTCCGGTGAAAGCTTTGTCGATCTGTGCCGGCGCGCGGGCCCGGCGATCGAACGCGCGGCGGACCATCCGGGCAGGGTCGCCATCGTCGCCCATGCGGGGATCGTGCGTGCCGCCCTTGCCCTTGCGCTTGGGGATCCCGCCGCGGCGCTGGTCTTCGATGTTTCGCCGCTGTCGGCCACCCGCCTTCGACCGCTGCCGGGCAAGGCGTTTGGCGTCATCTCGGTCAACTGGACCCCGCAATGAATCCCCACGCGGTCCGGATCGCGGGTCACTTCGGCGAATTGCTGCAAGGACGGCTGGGGGCCGACGGGCCGGTCGCGCTGGTGACGCTGCCCTGCCCGGAGCTGGCGGTGACAGGCACATTCCGGCCCGGTCCGGGATTCGGCGTACATGGCCGGGGCCAGCGTCTGATCACGCCCGACCGCGCCCGCCGCTTCCTGCAGGCGCTTGGCCTGGTGCCGCGGGGGCGGTTTCTTCTGCGGGCGGCGATGCCGGTCGGGGGCGGTGCCGGCGCATCGACCGCGGCGCTTGTCGCGCTGGCCCGCCTTGCGGGGTCGGACGCCGCGCCCGAGGTGGTTGCAAGGGCCTGCATCGTCGCCGAAGGCGCCAGCGACCCGACGATGTTCGCCAGGCCGGAGCGGCTGCTTTGGGCGTCGCGGCAGGGTCGTGTCCTTGACCGGACCCCGGCCCTGCCCAGGTTCGAGGTGGTGGGCGGCTTTCTTGGCCCGATGCGGCGTACCGACCCGGCTGATCAGGCGTTTGCCGATATCGGCGATCTCTGGCCCCGGTGGCGTCGCGCGGTCGACGCGGGCGATCTTGCCGCGCTTGCGGGCCTGAGCGGCGAGGCGGCCCGGCGCACGCTGGCACGGCGCGGCCCGGCGGAAGATCCGACCGGATGGCTGGCGCGGCGCCTTGGGGCGCTTGGCCATGCGATTGCCCATACCGGAGCGGCGCGTGCCCTGCTATTTGCGCCCGGAACGGTCCCCGAGGACTGGGCTGCCTGCCTGCGGGCGGCCGGCCTTCGCGGACTGATCCGGTTTCGGGCGGGGGGATGACAATGTCGGCGATGATCGTGGCGCTTCTGATCGATACGGGCCTTGGCTGGCCCGCGGCGATCTTTCGCGCCATCGGCCACCCGGTCACCTGGATCGGTCGGCTGATCGGCAAGCTTGACGACTGGCTCAACCTTGAGCAAGCGCAGCCCTGGCAGCGCCGCCTTGCCGGATTGATTGCCGCTCTGGCGGTGATCGGGCTTGCGGTCGAGACCGCCCTTGTCCTGCGCGGCCTTCTGCCGGGGGGGCTGACCGGCACCCTTCTCGAAGGGCTGCTGATCTGGCCCTTCCTTGCGGTCAGGTCGCTGCACGATCACGTCATGGCGGTTGCGCGTCCGCTTGCCCTTGGGGATATGGACCGCGCACGAGGTGCGGTGGCGATGATCGTGGGGCGCGACCCCGACAGCCTGGACGAAGCGGGCGTGGCGCGCGCCGCGATGGAAAGCCTGGCGGAAAACGCATCCGACGGGGTCGTGGCGCCCTGGTTCTGGGGGATGGTGTTCGGCCTGCCGGGCATCGTCGGCTACAAGGCGATCAACACGCTCGATTCAATGATCGGGCACCGGACCCCGCGCCACGAGGCCTTCGGCTGGGCCGCGGCGCGCATCGACGATGTCGCCAATCTGATCCCCGCGCGCCTGACCGGGCTGATCTTTGCCAGCGTGTCGGGACGTTGGCGTCCGGCCCTCGCGGTGATGGCCCGCGACGCGCACCACCACCGGTCTCCGAACGCCGGTTGGCCCGAGGCCGCCATGGCGGGCGCGCTTGGTGTACGCCTGTCCGGCCCGCGCGTCTATGCCGACCGGATCGCCGAAGAACCCTGGGTCAACGCCGGCGCCCCCGACCCGAAGCCCGCCGACCTCCTGCGGGGTCTCCGGGTCTATCGCCAGGCCGTCGCGGCGATCCTCGCCGCCACGATCCTGTTCGCGGCGCTGGCGGCGCTTTGGTCATGAGGGATCATGGCGGGAACCTCGACGATGCGCTGGCGATCCACGGCGGAACAGCCGGGGACTGGATCGACCTGTCGACCGGCATCAACCGCGTGCCCTACCCCCTGCCGCCCATCCCCGCATCGGCCTGGACCGATCTGCCCCGCCGAAGCGCGGTCGAACGCCTGATCCGGGCTGCGGCCGAAGTCTACCGGACGGGTGCGGCGATCCTGCCCGTCGCCGGTGCGCAGGCGGCCATCCAGATGATCCCGCGCCTCACCGCCCCGGGCCGCGCACGCATCCTGGGCCCCACCTACAACGAACACGCCGCCGCGCTCAGCCAGGCGGGCTGGCAGGTCGAGGACGTCGGCACGGCAGAGGCCCTTGCCGGGGCGGATCTTGCGGTCATCGTCAATCCCAACAACCCCGACGGACGGCGTCTTTTGCCCGACCGCCTGCGGTCGATTGCAGGCCAGGTCGGCCGCCTGGTCGTCGACGAAAGCTTCGCCGATCCCTGCCCGGACATCTCTGTCGCGGCGCAGGCGGGCCAGCAGGGGATTGTCGTCTTGCGATCCTTCGGCAAGTTCTACGGCCTTGCCGGGGTGCGCCTTGGCTTCGTCCTGGCAGCGACGGCGGATATCGCGGCCTTGCGGGACATGGCTGGTCCCTGGCCGGTTTCCGGCGCCGCGATCGAGGTCGGATGCAGGGCGCTGGCGGACCATCGCTGGGCGGAAGAGACGACCGGGCGGCTGGCGGGCGATGCCGCAAGGCTCGATTCGCTGGCCCGGGCAGCGGGCTGGGCCTGCCTCGGGGGGACGACGCTGTTTCGCCTTTACGAAACGGGCGATGCGGATCGGGCGCAGGCTAGGCTCGCGCGGTTCCGAATCTGGTCGCGGCGCTTTCCCTATGCGCGAGGGTGGCTGCGCCTTGGCCTGCCCGGCGCGCCGGCGGAATGGGCGCGCGTCGAAACGGCGCTTTCACACTGGGGCAGATGATGCAGTTCACCGCAGCGGAGGCCGAGACGCTGAAGACGATCCTGCGCTGGCGGCGCGACGTTCGCCACTTCCGCACCGATCCGGTGCCCGAGGCCGTACTCGACCGGCTGAGACAGACGATGGCCGCCGCACCCTCGGTCGGCAACGCACGGCCCTGGCGCGTCTTGCGGGTGCAGGACAAGACCCTGCGCGCCGCCGTCCGTGCCGAATTCGAACGCTGCAACAGCGAGGCCGCCCTGGCCTATGACGGCGAGACGCGCACGGAATATGCACGGCTGAAGCTATCGGGCCTTGATGCCGCGCCCGAACAGCTGGCGGTCTTCACCGAAACCGAGCCCGCGGCGGGGCGCGGCCTGGGCCGGCGCACGATGCCCGAAACGCTTCATCAATCGACAGCCATGGCGATCCATACGCTCTGGCTGGCCGCGCGGGCCGAAAACCTTGGCCTCGGCATGGTATCGATCCTCGACCCCGGCAGGATGGAAGGGCTTCTGGCGGTTCCGCCGGGATGGGAGTTCAGCGCCTATATCTGCCTTGGCTGGCCGGCCTTCTGCGATGACACGCCGCTTCTGCACAGGACCGGCTGGCAGGAAAACCGGCCGACGGACTGGACGATCCGCTGACCGCCACGCTCACCGCGCCAGCGCGAGAAGCCCCGGGATATCCAGATGCCGTTCCATATGGTCGGCAAGCGCATCAAGCGTCGCCTCGACCCCCGCGCCGTAGCTTGTGGCCGAAGTCCCGCCCAGCGCCGCAAGATACGCCGCGCGAAACGCATCGCCGGCGAACATGCCGTGCAGGTAGCTGCCCGAAATGCGCCCGTCGGCGGAAACGGCGCCCTCGGGCTTGCCGTCGACATGGGCAAAGGGCCGCCCGGTATCACGCCCGCCCGTACGGCCGATGTGAATCTCGTAACCCTCCATCGGCGTACCGGTCGCCGCGTGAACGGCACGGGTCCGCGTCAGGCGCTTGTCGGGCGTCATGACCGTATCGACCTCCAGAAGGCCAAGCCCCGGCGTCTCGCCCGCCGCGCCCTCGATCCCCTCGGGGTCGGAGATCGTCCGGCCCAGCATCTGGTAGCCGCCGCAAATGCCCAGAACATGACCGCCCCGGCGGACATGCGCGGCCAGATCCACGTCCCACCCCTGGCCGCGCAGAAACGCCAGGTCGCCGCGCGTCGATTTCGACCCTGGAAGGATCACCAGGTCGGTATCCCCCGGAATCGGCTGACCCGCGCGCACCATCGTCAGGCCGACCGAGGGTTCCTGCGCCAGCGGATCGAGATCGTCGAAATTCGCGATCCGCGAGAGGACCAGACAGGCGACCCTTGTCGGCCCGCCCGATGACGCCGACCGCAGGTCCAGCGCATCTTCGGCCGGAAGCTTCGCGGCGTCGGCGAAATAGGGCAGCACGCCGAAGCCGCGCCAGCCGGTCCGGGCCTCGATCAGCCGGTAGCCGTCGTCGAAAAGGGTGGGATCGCCCCGGAACTTGTTGATGAGGAACCCTTCGACCATCTCCGCGTCCAGAGGGTCCAGCACGGCCTGCGTTCCGACGACCTGCGCGATGACCCCGCCCCGGTCGATGTCGCCAGCAAGCACCACCGGCACGCCCGCCGCCCGTGCGAAGCCCATGTTCGCGATGTCGCCCTTGCGCAGGTTGACCTCCGCCGGGCTGCCCGCGCCCTCGACGATCACCAGATCATGCGCCGCCCGGAGCCGCCCGAAGCTGTCCAGAACCGCCGTCAGAAGCTGCGGCTTCAGCGCCGCGTAGTCGCGCGCGCGCACCGTCGCGAGGCGCCGGCCGCACACCACGACCTGCGCACCGGTATCCGTCTCGGGCTTCAGGAGGACGGGGTTCATGTCGGTATGCGGCACGATCCCCGAGGCCAGCGCCTGCAGGGCCTGCGCCCGACCGATCTCTCCGCCGTCGGCGGTCACGGCGGCGTTGTTCGACATGTTCTGCGGCTTGAACGGCGCCACCGGAATCCCGCGCCGGCGCGCCGCCCGGCACAGACCGGCCACCAAAAGCGACTTGCCGACATTCGAGCCGCAGCCCTGGATCATCAAAGCCGGCAAGATCGCCCCCTGCCGATCGAAGAACGGCACCTGCGGGAGCCTCCGGCGGAGGTATTTTCGGGCAAGATGAAACCCGAAATCCCCTTTGCGAATGGGCGCCACGCCTCGGGCCGGTTCCCCGGGGGAAGCGTGGCGCTTTCACCTTGCACGGTCATCGGGACCTCTCCCTGTACCGTGGTTTCAGTTTCGACCCGAACGGTTAACAAACCGTCACCCTTTCATCTTGCCGGAAATACCTCGGGGGTCCGGGGGCGGCGCCCCCGGCCTTGCGCTCAGAACTCCACCCCGACCTGGCCCTTGATCCCCGAACGGAACGGATGCTTGACCAGCGTCATCTCGGTCACCAGGTCGGCGATGGCAATCAGCTCTTCCTTCGCGTTCCGGCCGGTCAGGACGACATGCGTCATCTCCGGCTTCTCGGTTTCAAGAAAGGCGACGACCTCGTCGACCGGCAGGTAGTCGTAGCGCAGCGCGATGTTGATCTCGTCCAGAAGCACCATGCGGTTGCGGTCGTCGCGGATCAGGTCCTTGGCCTTTTCCCAGCCACGGCGCGCCGCCGCAATGTCGCGGTCCTTGTCCTGGGTTTCCCAGGTGAACCCCTCGCCCATGGCGTGAAACTGGCAAAGATCGCCGAAGTGGTTTTCGATCAGCGTCCGTTCCCCGGTCGACCATGCGCCCTTGATGAACTGCACCACCGCGCAGGGCATTTCATGCGCGATGCAGCGCAGAATCATGCCGAACGCGGCCGAGCTCTTGCCCTTGCCGGCGCCCGTATTGACGATGATCAGGCCCTTCTCGCCTTCCTTGCGCGCCATGATCTTGTCGCGCGCGGCCTTCTTCTTGGCCATCTTCTGGGCATGGCGCAGCGCGTCTTCGGCGGGATCGGTCGTTTTCTGTTCCGTCATGGTCCCTTCCGTTGCTTGACAAGGGTGGCCCCCATGCCTCAGGTGAGGCGGCGCTGGTTCCTGTCTTAGGGCAGGCGAAGAGGGAATGCGACAGGCTTTGCGACCATCTGCGGTCCGCTGCCGAAGCGCAGCCGCCCCCGCGACCGTGACCGGAGAGGCCCCCCATGTCCACTGGCAGATGCCGGGAAGGGGGCGGGGCCGCCGGGGCTGACAGTCGTCTGCCCCGACATCCGCAAGCCGGGAGACCTGCCAGCGCGAAGGTTTGCGACGGCGGACGGGGTGTTCCGCGACCGGCTCGGATATCGAGAGATATCCCCGCAGGTCCCCCCTTCCGGCGAAAGGAAGGATGCACGGGTGACGGTGACGCTTCATGTCTGCACGACCTGCCGGATGGGGTTGCCCACCGCCGGCGACGGGGAAATGCGCCCCGGCGCCCGGCTTCTTGCGGCGCTGGAGGCCGCTGGGGCGCCCGACGGCGTGCGCATCGTCCCGACCGAATGCCTTTCGGCTTGCGACCATGGCTGCAACATCGCGCTGAGCGGGCCGGGCCGCTGGTCTTATGTCTATCGCGGGATGGACCCCGACCTGCATGTCGACGACATCCTGGCCGGGGCCGCCGCCTATGCCGCGACCGCTGACGGGCTCGTGCCCTGGCGCGACCGCCCGGTGATCTTCCGCAAGCAGTCGCTTGCCCGCATCCCACCGATGGAGAGCTGAATGTCCGACCTGTCCAAGATTCCCGTCACCGTCATCACCGGCTTTCTGGGCGCGGGCAAGACGACACTGATCCGCCACCTGATGCAGAACCCGCAAGGCAAGCGCCTGGCGGTGCTGGTCAACGAATTCGGGACGGTCGGCGTGGATGGCGACATCCTGAAATCCTGCGCCGACGAAAACTGTCCGGTAGAGAACATCGTCGAGTTGGCGAACGGCTGCATCTGCTGCACGGTTGCCGACGACTTCATCCCGACGATCGAGGCGCTTATGGCGTTGCCGCAGCGGCCCGACCACATCGTGATCGAGACTTCGGGGCTTGCGCTTCCGAAGCCGCTGCTGAAAGCCTTCGATTGGCCGGCGATCCGGTCGCGGATCACCGTCGACGGCGTCATCGCGCTGGCTGACGCGGAGGCGGTGGCGGCGGGCCGGTTCGCGCCGGACGTGGACGCGGTGCAGGCCCAGCGCGAGGCGGACGGCTCCATCGACCACGAAACCCCGCTGTCGGAGGTGTTCGAGGACCAGATCGCCTGTGCCGATATCGTACTTCTGTCCAAGGCCGACCTTGCGGGCGATGCGGGTCTGGCCGCCGCCCGCGCGGTGATCGAGGCGGAAGCGCCGCGCAAGCTGCCGATCCTGCCGATGGAGGAGGGTCGGATCGACCCGGCGGTGATCCTGGGGCTGAATGCCGCGGCCGAGGACGACCTGGATGCGCGGCCCTCGCATCATGACGGGCACGACGATCACGAACACGACGACTTCGACACGGTGGTGATCGAACTGCCGGAGGTCGCCGACCCCGAGGCGCTGAAGGCGGCGATCGTCCGGCTGGCGCGCGAACAGAACATCCTGCGGGTCAAGGGCTATGTGGCGGTTTCCGGCAAGCCCATGCGGCTTCTGGTGCAGGCGGTCGGGGAAAGGGTGCGCGCGCAGTTCGACCGGCCCTGGGGTGATACGCCGCGTGCGTCGAAGCTTGTTGTCATCGGCGAACACGACGATGTCGATCCGGTCGCGATCCGCGCCGTCCTGACGCCCGAACCCGCCGGAGCCTGACACCGCGATGCATGTCGTCTTCCGCGAAAGCCATGGTCTTGAGGAGACCGACACGCCCATGGATCTTGGCCAGGACCCGGCCGAGATCGTGGTTCTGTCGTTTTCCGACAGCGACCTTGGCGCCTTCGCGGCGGGCTGGCATCGCGCGGCGGGCGGCCTGCCGACGCTTCGCCTTGCCAACCTCGTGGCGCTGCGGCATCCGCTTTCGGTCGATACCTATGTCGAACGGACGCTGAGCGGTACCAAGGGCATCCTCGTGCGGCTGATCGGCGGAGAAAGCTACTGGTCCTACGGGCTGGCGCAGTTGCAGGATCATGCCCGGCGCCACGGCATCGCGCTGGCCGTCCTGCCTGCCGACGGGCGCGAGGATCTGCGGCTGGACGAATTGTCGACACTGCCGAAATCCACGCTGAGACGGCTGCAGACCCTGTGCGATGCGGGCGGTGCCGTCGCGGCGCAGGCCGCGCTTCAGCAGCTTGCGTTGGCGGCGGGGCTTTATGCCGGGCCGGTCGCCGGGGACAAGACCGTTCCCACCTTCGGCTGGTATCTGCCCGGCAAGGGGGTGGTCCCCGCGCCGCAGCCAAGCGACCGGCCCATCGCCGTTGTCAGCTTCTACCGCTCCTACCTCACCTCGGCGGATACCGACCCGGTAGACCATCTGATCGCCGCGCTGGAGGCACGGGGGTTCGCCGCGATCGGCGCCTTCGCGACAAGCCTGAAGGACGCCGCCGCCTCTGGCTGGCTTTCGGCAGAGCTCATGCGGCTGCGGCCCGCCGCTATCGTGAATGCCACCGCCTTTTCCGCGCGCGGCGCGGATGGCGCGGCATCGCCGCTAGACGCGCCGGGCTGCCCGGTGTTTCAGGTCGCCCTGTCGACGGCGCAGCGCAAGGACTGGGGCGCGTCGGACCGGGGCCTGTCGCCCGCCGACCTTGCCATGCACGTCGTCCTGCCCGAGGTCGACGGGCGCATCTTTGCCGGTGTCGCGAGTTTCAAGGCGCCGGGGCGGCGCGACCCCGATCTTCAGTATTCCCGCTTTGCCCATCGTGCTGATCGCGACCGGATCGATGCGATCGCCGACCGGGTCGCCGGCTGGCACAGGCTATCGGCAACCGCCGGTGAGGATCGCCGGATTGCCGTCGTTCTGTCCACCTATCCGGGCAAGGACTGGCAGCTTGCCCATGCGGTTGGGCTTGACGCCATCGCGTCTGCCGGGGCGATCCTTGGGGCGGTGACGGATGCCGGGCCGGCCGGGAACCTTGGCCATGCGCTGACCGAGGAAACCCTGGACTGGCCGGTCGACGATTATCTGACAGCACTTGACGCGCTGCCTGCGTCACTGCGCCAGGCCCTGCACGACGCCTGGGACAATCCCGAAAGCGACCCAATGGTGGCAAACGGGCGGTTCAGGTTTCGCGCGCTCCGCCATGGACGCGCCATCGTCGCGTTGCAGCCCGAACGCGGAGAAGTTCGGACCCGCTCTGACGACTACCACGACCTGTCGCGCACGCCCTGCCACGGCTATGTCGCCTTCTACCTCTGGCTTCGGTCGCAGGGTATCCATGCCCTGATCCATGTCGGGGCGCATGGCACGCTGGAATGGCTGCCGGGGAAGTCGGTCGCGCTGGCCGCCGATTGCTGGCCCGAGGCGCTGACGAAGGGGGTGCCGGTCATCTATCCCTTCATCGTCAACGATCCCGGCGAAGCTGCGCAGGCCAAGCGCCGGATCGGGGCAGTCACCATTGGCCACCTGCCGCCGCCCCTGGCCGACAGCGCCGTGCCGGAAGACCTGGCCAGGCTGGAACGCCTGCTGGACGAATATTCCACGGCGGACGGGCTTGACCCGGCCCGGCGCGACCGCCTGATCCAGTCGATCCGGGACGAAGCGCGCGGTCGTGGCGTCGAGGACGACCTGGGCCTGCCCGAAGACGCCTCTCCGGCAGAGGCGATTACCCGCATCGACCGCTTTGTCTGCGACATCAAGGAAAGCCAGTACGGCGACGGGCTGCATATCTTCGGCTCGGGTGCTTGCGCGGATGCGGAACTTGCGGGGCTGGCGGCCGCGCTGGCGGGCCGCAGGGTGGATGCCGGCCCTTCGGGGTCGCCCTTCCGGGGCAGGTCAGATGTGCTTCCGACGGGGCGCAACCTTTTCACCACCGATCCGCGTGCGGTTCCCTCGCGCGCGGCCCATGCGCAGGGCGTGAAACTGGCCGAGGAACTCCTGCGCCGCCACCTTCAGGATCAGGGCGACTGGCCCAGGTCGATTGTCGTGGATCTTTGGGGATCGGCCACAATGCGCACGGCAGGCGAGGAATTCGCCATGGCACTTCATCTGGCGGGCCTGGCCCCCCGATGGGACGACGGGTCGGAGCGCGTGTCGGGGTTCGAGGTGATACCGCTGGCTCTCCTGCGCCGGCCCCGCATCGACGTCACCTTGCGTGTCTCCGGCCTTTTCCGTGACGTTTTCCCCGGGCTCGCGCAACTGTTCGAGGCCGCCGCCGCCGCGCTAGCCGCGCGCGAAGAGGCGCCCGATGACAACCCCTATCTTCGCGCCTCGCCCCGCGTCTTTGGCCCGAAGCCCGGGCTTTACGGCTTGTCGATGGGCGCCGCGATCGAGGATTACGGCGCGGATGGCCGTGCCGCGGCCGGCGAGGCGTGGCTGTCGGGGTCCGAATGGGCGATCGACGCCACGGGCGAGGCGCGGCACGAACGCAGCGCGCTTGAGGCGCGGGTGCGCGGTGCGGATGGGTTCGTGCATGTGCAGGATCTTTCCGAAACCGACCTTCTGCTGGCGTCGGACTACGCCGCGCACGAAGGCGGGTTCGCGGCGGCGGTCGCGCGGCTGGGCGGGACTGCCCCGGCACTCTACCACCTTGACGCGACACGGCCCGACGCGCCGCGCGCCCGCACGATCCCCGAGGAAATCGCGCGAGTCGTCCGGGCCCGCGCGGCGAACCCCGCCTGGGCCGACGGGATGATGCGGCACGGGTTTCGCGGTGCCGCCGAGCTTGCCGCAACCCTCGATCACCTTGCGGCATTCGCCCACCTGGCCCGCGCGGTCCCGGCGCATCTATTCGACCTGTATCACGAGGCGACGCTGGGCCGGGACGATCTGGTGGCCTTCATGGAACGGGAAAACCCCGCCGCGCTTCAGGCGATGCGCGACCGATTTGCGGCGCTTGCCGATGCGGGGCTATGGGTTACCCGGCGCAATTCCATCGCGATGGGTGCGGGACAATGAGCGCCCCGATCATCCAGGGCTGGTGTCCGGGGGCCCTGCGCCCGATGATGTCCGGCGACGGGCTGGTCGTGCGCGTCCGGCCGAGGGGCGGACGGCTGACCTCCGAACAGGCGGCTGGCATCGCCGCGCTGTCGGCCCGGTTCGGAAACGGTCTGATCGACCTTTCGGCGCGCGCCAACGTCCAGCTGCGCGGGGTCGGCGAGGCCGATCACGGGCCGCTGATCGGCGGGCTTGACGCGCTTGGCCTGATCGACGCCTCGACCGAGGCGGAGGCGCGCCGCAATATCGCGATCACACCCTTCTGGCAGGATGGCGACGGGGTGCAGGTGGTTGCCCGCGCCCTGACCGATGCGCTGGCCGCGCCGGACGCACCGCAAACGCCGGGCAAATTCGGCTATGCCGTCGACTGCGGCGTCCGCCCGATCTTGTCGGGCGTCTCGGCCGATATCCGGATCGAGGCGGCGACAGGCGGCTTTCTTGTGCGCGCCGATGGTGCCGATACGGGCGCCTTCGCGACGGCCGACACCGTCGCGATCCGTGCGATGGACCTGGCGCACTGGTTTCTCGCCACAGGCGGCGCACCCGAGGGGCGGGGCAGGATGGCGGCGCATCTTGCGCGAGGGGCGGTTCTTCCCGAACGCTTCCGCGAGGCGTCGGCCACGCCCCCTGCGGCCGCGGTGCGACCCGCCCCCGGCCATTGCGCGCACGGGTTTCTGGTCGGCTTCGAATTCGGACAGATGCGATCAGATACGCTGGCCGCGCTGTCGGACTGCGGCGCGCTTCGGGTGACGCCCTGGCGCATGCTGCTGATCGAAGGGGCGCAGGCGGCGCCCGGGATCGCGGGGCTTATCACCGACGCCGACAATCCCCTCTTGCGGGTGACTGCCTGCACCGGCGCACCCGGCTGCCCGCAGGCCCATGCCGCCACCCGCGATCTGGCCCGCGCCCTGGCACCGTTTCTGCCAACCGGACAGCCCGCAGAGGCGCAGTTGCATGTCTCTGGCTGCGCCAAGGGCTGCGCCCATCCCGGCCCGGCCCCTCGCACGCTGGCCGGACAGCCGGGCGGCACCTTCAACCTGATCCTCGGCGGCACTGCTGCCGGAACCCCCGTGGCAAGCGGGCTTTCGCCCGAAACACTTGCCGCCAATCCCGCTTCCCTGTTCGAGACCGAGAATGCCACATAGCTACCAAACCGACGGCGCCGCGATTTACCTGGAAAGCTTCGCCACCATCCGCGCCGAGGCCGACCTGGCCCGTTTCACCCCGGAGGAGGAGGTTGTCGTGGTCCGCATGATCCACGCCGCCGGCATGGTCGGCCTGGAGGATCACGTGCGCTTTTCACCTGGCATGGCCGTTGCCGCCCGCACTGCGCTCGAGGCGGGCGCGCCGATCCTGTGCGATGCGCGCATGGTCAGCGAAGGCATCACCCGGCCGCGGCTTCCCGCCGGCAACGCGGTCATCTGCACCCTTCACGATCCCCAGGTGCCGGACTTGGCGCGCCAGATGGGCAACACCCGTTCGGCTGCGGCACTGGAGCTTTGGCGACCCCATCTTGACGGCGCGGTCGTGGCGATCGGCAATGCGCCGACCGCGCTTTTCCATCTTCTCAACATGCTTGAGGATCCCGCCTGCCCGCGCCCGGCGGCGATCATCGGCTGCCCGGTCGGCTTCGTCGGCGCGGCGGAATCCAAGGATGCGCTGATGGCGGATCTTCCCGCGCCCTCGGTCATCGTGAAGGGCCGGCTTGGCGGCTCTGCGATCACGGTTGCCGCCGTCAACGCGCTGGCAAGCCGGAAGGAATGACGATGGGCAAGGTCATCTGCGTGGGTCTCGGCCCCGGCGATCCCGAACTGATGAGCGTCAAGGCGGATCGGCTGATCCGGTCGGCGCGCCATGTCGCCTATTTCCGCAAGGCCGGCCGCGCCGGGCAGGCGCGGCAGATCGTCGAGGGGATGATCGCCGGGGATGTCCGCGAATATCCCATGGAATATCCGGTCACGACGGAGATTCACTTTTCCGACCCGGAATACAACCGGCTGCTTGCCGCATTCTACGAAGATTGGGCGCAGCGTCTTGCCGTGCTGGCCGAAAGCGAGGATGTCGTCGTCCTGTGCGAGGGCGATCCGTTCTTCTACGGATCGTTCATGCATCTGCATTCGCGCCTGCAGGGCCGCGCCGAGGTCGAGGTGGTGCCCGGCATCACCGGCATGTCGGGCTGCTGGACCGCGACCGGCATCCCGATCACCTGGGGAGACGACGTTCTGACGGTTCTGATGGCAACCCTGCCCGAGGAGGAACTGGCCACCCGCGCGCGCGACACCGACGCGCTGGTCATCATGAAGATCGGGCGCAACCTGCCGAAACTGCGACGCGCACTTGCAACTGCCGGGCGGCTGGGCGCCGCCTGGATCGTCGAGCGCGGCACTATGGAAGGACAGCGCGTCCAGCGCCTGTCCGAGGCCGAGGAGGTCGCGCCCTACTTTTCCATCGTCGTCGTCCACGGCCAGGGGCGCCGGCCATGACCGGCTGGATCGCCGTGGCGGGCCTTGGCCCCGGGGACGAACGGCTTGTCACAGAAGAGGTCCGCGCGGCGCTGGCCGAGGCGACCGACATCGTGGGCTACATCCCCTATGTGGCGCGCGTCGCGCCGCGTGCGGGACTGACACTGCACCCGTCGGACAACCGGGTCGAACTGGACCGCGCCAATCACGCGCTGGACATGGCAGCCGCAGGACGGCGGGTGGTGATCGTGTCCTCGGGCGACCCGGGCGTCTTCGCCATGGCCTCGGCGTTGTTCGAGGCGCTGGAGGCACGGCCAGATCCCCATGCATTCGACATCCGCATCCTGCCCGGCATCACGGCGATGCTGGCGGCGGCATCCCGGCTGGGCGCCCCCTTGGGCCATGATTTCTGCGCGATCAACCTTTCGGACAATCTGAAACCGTGGGATCTGGTGGAACACCGGCTGCGGCTTGCTGCGAGGGCCGGGTTCGCGATGGCCTTCTACAATCCGCGTTCGAAAAGCCGCCCGCATCAGTTCGCCCGCGCGCTGGACATCCTGCGCGAGGAATGCGGACCCGATCGCCTGATATCTTTCGCGCGCGCGGTCACGACACCGGAGGAACGGCTTTCGACCGTCTCGCTGGGTTCGGCGACGCCCGATATGGCGGACATGCGCACCGTCGTGATCGTCGGCAACGCCGATACGCGGCATGTCGGCCGCTTTGTCTATACTCCAAGGTCGGCGCGGTGACCCAGGAACGCCAGAACCTTGTCGATGCTGTCCGCGATCCTGCGTGGCGGCAGGCCCGGCCGGTCTACAAGGATCACCGGAACGCCAAGGTCACGCGCTGCGTCAAGCTTGGCGCGCGCGCCGGTGCCACCCGCGTTCTTGGCAACGATCAGGTCGATGCGATGGTTCTTCAGAAGCACGCGGTCACCCGCCTCGTCAAACGGGCCGCGCGCGATAACGGCCGCAGCATCGGGCAGGGGAAGCGGGCCTTCGGGCGGATCGACAAGGCGAAGCAGGTAGTGATGCTGCGCCTTCGCGGCAAAGTCCCGCAGGTTCTGCTTGCCGATGGCCAGGAAGATGCGAACGGGTACGTCAGGCAGGGTCGCGACGGCGGCCGCGATATCAGGCACATGGGTCCAGCGATCCCCAGCGCCGGCAACCCATGGCGCGCGTTCGTAAGCACAATAGGGGATGCCCGCACTTCCGCAGGCGGCAACCGCGTTGCGGCTCATCTGCGCGGCGAAGGGGTGGGTCGCATCGACGACATGGGTTATGCTTTCATCCTTGAGATAGCGGCCAAGCCCCTCAGCCCCGCCAAAGCCGCCGATCCGTGTCGGCAGCGGCTGGGCGACCGGCGCATCGGTGCGGCCGGCGTAGGAAAAAACCGCGTCGATCCCCAGCGCCGAAAGGCGGCGGGCAAGCTGGCTGGCTTCGGTCGTTCCGCCCAGAAGAAGGACGCGCGTCATGTCTGATCCCTGGCTCACGATCATCGGGCTTGGCGAGGATGGCGCAGCGGGCCTGTCTTCGGCAAGCCGCGCGGCGCTTGCAGCGGCGGATATCATCTTCGGTGGGTCGCGTCACCTTGCCCTTGCCGGGGCAGGTGCGCGCGGGCGGGCCTGGCCTGTCCCATTCGACATCGCGCCGGTACTCGCTGAACGCGGGCGCCCCGTCGTCGTCCTCGCCTCGGGCGATCCCTTCTGGCACGGCGCGGGCGGGTCGCTTTCGGCCCATCTTGCCCCCGGTGAATGGGTGTCGCACCCCGCTCCATCGACCTTTTCGCTGGCCGCATCCCGTCTGGGCTGGCGGATCGAGGAAACCGTCTGCCTTGGCCTGCACGCCGCGCCGTTCGAACGGCTTGTTCCGGTCCTGGGGCGCGGCGTTCGCGCGATCTGTCTTCTGCGTGACGGACCGGCAGTTCGCGGCCTTGCGGATTGGCTTTCGGCGCGCGGTTTCGGTCCGTCCGAACTGACCGTCCTGGAATCTCTGGGCGGACCCTCGGCGCGGGTCAGGCAGACCACCGCCGACACTTTCGATCTGGTCGATGCCAGCTATCCCGTCGCGGTCGCGATCGAAGCCAGGGGCGCGGCCGGATTGCCGCGCGCTTCGGGACTGCCGGACGAACTGTTCGCATCGGACGGTGTGATGACCAAGCGTCCGGTGCGCGCCCTGACGCTGTCAGCACTTCAGCCAAGGGCCGGTGAGGTCTTGTGGGATCTGGGCGCGGGCTCAGGCTCTGTCGCCGCGGAATGGTGCCTGGCGGCGCCGGGGGCAACGGCGGACGCCGTGGAGGCGCGCGATGACAGGGTCGCTAACATTCAGGCCAATGCAGCGGCCTTCGGAATCGCGCACCGCCTTCGGGTAACGGGGGCGGACTGGCCCGGCGCGCTTGCGGCGCTGCCCCGCCCTGACGCCGTCTTTGTCGGGGGCGGGGCGACCCCGTCGGGAATCGAGGCTGTCTGGGGCCGCGTTCCCGCCGGAACCCGGATGGTCGTGAACGCCGTGACGATCGAGACCGAGGCGCTGCTGGCGGCCTGCCATGCCGAAAGGGGCGGCACGCTTCTGCGGATCGAACTGGCCAGCGCAGAGCCGCTTGGCCGGATGCGTGGATGGCTGCCCGCGCGGCCGGTCGTACAATGGAGCGTCACGACATGAGGGTCGCGGGCGTGGGATTCCGGCAGGCGGCAACGGCGGCATCGCTGATCGACGCGGTGGCGCGTGCGGGCGGCGGCGCAGGTCTGCTGGCCACCGCGATGGAAAAGGCCGAAGCGCCCGCGCTGCGGGAGGCCGCCCTGAGGCTAGGGCTGGCGGTGCGGGCCATCGGGCCCGAGGATCTGGCGGCCCAGGCGGTTCCGACACGGTCCGCGCGGGTTGCCGAACGCTTCGGGACGGGATCGCTGGCGGAGGCGGCGGCGCTGGCCGCGGCAGGTCCTGGTGCGCGCCTTCTGGGGCCAAGAATAGTATCGGGCGATGGGCTGGCCACAGCCGCCATCGCAATCGGGAGAGACGAATGACCGTGCATTTCATCGGCGCCGGACCCGGCGCGCCAGACCTCTTGACCCTGCGTGGCCGTGACCTGATCGCGGCCTGCCCGGTCTGTCTTTACGCGGGTTCGCTTGTGCCGGAGGCGATCCTTTCGCACTGCCCGCCGGGCGCGAGGATCGTCAACACCGCGCCGCTGTCGCTGGACGAGATCATGGCGGAGATCGCCGATGCACATGCCAGGGGGCAGGACGTGGCGCGGCTTCATTCCGGCGACCTGTCGGTCTGGTCCGCGATGGGCGAACAGTTGCGCCGTCTGCGCGATATGGGCATTCCCTATGACGTGACCCCGGGCGTGCCGTCGTTCGCGGCCGCCGCCGCGGCACTGGGCGCCGAACTGACGCTGCCGGGCGTCGTGCAATCGGTCGTGCTGACGCGAACCTCCGGGCGCGCGACGTCAATGCCGCCCGGCGAAACGCTAGAGAATTTCGCGCGCACCGGGGCGGTTCTCGCGATACATCTTTCGGTTCATGTGCTGGAACGGGTGGTCGCGGAACTGACCCCGCACTATGGTGCGGATTGCCCCGTCGCGGTGATATGGCGCGCCAGCTGGCCTGACCAGCGGATCGTCCGTGCGACCCTTGCAACGCTGGAAACCGCGGTCGGCGCCGAGATGGAGCGCACCGCGCTCATCTTTGTCGGGCACTCGATCGGCGCGGAGGAGTTTGACGAAAGCCGCCTTTACGCGGGCGACTACGACCGCCGCTATCGTCCTGTCGGAACCCATCCCCGGTTCCCCGGCACGGGGTCATGAGTGGCGATGATGCAAGAAGCGGTCCGTACATCGGTGGGTTGCCCCGGCGCCGGGCATGGCAAGTCGAGAACGGGGGCAAAGGGTGCTGCCTGACGGGTTGATCATTTCCGCACCGGCCTCCGGAACCGGAAAGACCACGGTGATGCTGGGGCTACTGGGCGCGTATCGCGGCCGGGGGCTGACGGTTCAGCCGTTCAAGTCCGGGCCGGACTATATCGACCCCGCCTTTCACCGGGCAGCGTCGGGGCGGCATTCGGTGAACCTCGACACCTGGGCGATGGGCGCGGACAGGATCGCGGGGCTGGCTGGCGCTGCGTCCGGCTCGGACCTGATCCTTGCCGAGGGCTCGATGGGGCTTTTTGACGGGGTTGCCCGGGCCGGGGCGTCGGGAACAGGCGCATCAGCCGATCTTTCGGCCATGACCGGCTGGCCGGTGGTGCTGGTTCTGGACGTGTCGGGGCAGGCACAGTCGGCGGCGGCGGTGGCGCTGGGGTTCGCTCGGATGCGTCCGGATGTAACCGTGGCGGGCGTCGTGTTGAACCGCGTCGCATCCCCCCGTCACGAGGCCCTGGTTCGTTTCGGGATGGAAGCGGCAGGCGTCAGGGTGTTTGGCGCGCTGCCCCGCCGCCCCTCGATCGAAATGCCGGAACGGCACCTGGGCCTTGTTCAGGCCGAGGAGACGCCCGAACTGGATCGCATCATCGCGGACGCGGCAGATTTCGTGGCCGGCCATCTTGATCTTGACGCCCTGCGCGACGCCGCGCGTCCGACGCGGATGGCGCTGGGCGCACCGGTGACCGCGACGCCACCGGGACAACGGATCGCGCTGGCGCGCGATGCGGCGTTTTCCTTCGTCTACCCACATCTTCTGGACGGCTGGCGACGCGCCGGGGCGGAGATCCTGCCGTTTTCACCGCTCGCCGACGAGGCACCTTCGGACGATGCCGACTGCTGCTGGCTGCCGGGCGGCTATCCGGAGCTGCATGGCGGCGCGCTTGCGGCGGCGACGACCTTTCGCGACGGCCTGCGCCGGTTTGCCGGAACGCGGCCCGTTCACGGCGAATGCGGAGGTTACATGGCGATGGGCGCGGCGATCGTCGACAAGGCGGGAACCCGGCACGAAATGGCGGGGCTTCTGGGGCTTGTCACCTCGTTCGAGAAACGTCGGATGCATCTGGGCTACCGGCTGGCGCGTCTGGCAGCGCCGATCCCGGGCCAGTCTGCCGGTGCCTTGTTGCGCGGCCATGAATTTCACTACTCGACGATCCTCGAACAGCCCGATATTGCGCTGGCCGACGTCGTGGATGCGAACGGTGACGCGGTTCCGGAAACCGGATCGCGCCGGGGCTTCGCGACAGGAACGTTCTTTCACCTGATCGCGGAGGCCGCATGAAGGGTTTCGTCAGTTTCGTCTCTTCCGGGCCGGGTGACCCGGAGCTCTTGACCCTGAAGGCCGTCGATCGCCTGAAGGCGGCAGATGCCGTTCTTTTCGACGACCTGTCGTCCGGGCCGATCCTGGCCCATGCGCGCGACGGCGCGGATATGGTGGGGGTCGGGAAACGGGCGGGCCGCGCATCGCCCAAGCAGGACCACGTCAGCCGCCTGCTGGTCGACTACGCATCGACCGGCGCGCGCGTCGTGCGCCTGAAGTCCGGTGACTGTGGCCTTTTCGGCCGGCTCGAGGAGGAGATCACGGCCTGTCGGGAGGCAGGTATCGGCTACGAGATCATTCCCGGCGTGACCTCCGCCATGGCGGCGGCGGCGGCGGCCGGCATTCCACTGACACGTCGGCTGACCGCGCGGCGCGTGCAGTTCGTGACGGGGCACGACGTGACCGGCGCGCTGCCCGACGACCTGAACCTTGCCGCCCTGGCCGATCCGACGGCGACGACGGTCGTCTTCATGGGCAAACGCACCTTTGCGGAACTGGCAAGGCGGCTGACCGTTGCAGGCATGTCGCCGGACACCCCCGCGCTTCTGGCCGAAAGCGTTTCGACCCCGGCGCAGAAACTGGTGCGCGGCACCATCGCGACGATGGAGCGGCTGATTGCGGACGAGGGGTCGGACGGACCCGCGCTGATCCTTCTGGGTCCGCTGGCGGATGGCAACTGAACGGAAACGGCCCGAACATGATCGAACTTCTTCTTGTCGGCATCGGGACGGGGAACCCTGACCACCTTACGCTTGAGGCGATCAAGACACTGAACACCGCCGACCTTGTCATGATCCCGCGCAAGGGCGCCTCGAAGGCCGACCTTGCCGAATTGCGGCGCGTCATCTGCATGGACGTGGTGACCAACCCCGAAACCCGCGTCGTCGAGTTCGATCTGCCGGTGCGCGATGCCGCGAACCCGAGCTACAGGGGCGGCGTCGACGACTGGCATGACGCCATCGCAACGGTCTGGGAAACGACGATCCGTAGTGAATGCGGCACCGCCGGGCGGGTCGCGTTGCTGGTCTGGGGTGATCCCTCGCTTTACGACAGCACCCTGCGGATCGCGGGGCGGGTCGGACGCGGGCTTGCCGTCACGGTCACGGTGATACCGGGCATCACGTCATTGCAGGCCCTGACCGCCGCCCACGCCATTCCGATCAACGAGATCGGGGCCCCCTTCCTTGTCACCACCGGCCGACAACTGCGCGAAGGCGGCTGGCCGCCCGGGATCGACACGCTGGCGATCATGCTTGACGGGGAATGTTCCTTCCGGTCGGTCGCGCCTGAGGGGGTGTCGATCTGGTGGGGCGCCTATGTGGGCATGAAGGAACAGATCATCCTGTCGGGCCCTCTGGACAAGATGGCGGACCGGATCTTCGCCACCCGCGCCGCTGCGCGCGATGCACATGGCTGGATCATGGATATCTACATACTACGGCGCTAGCAGCCGATGGTTCAGGCGCGTCGGATCGTGTCGCCGGGCTCCAGCACCGGTGTGAGTTCGATGCGTTCGCCCCCGATGACTCCGCTTTCGCTATGCCCTGCGATGATGGCCGCGGCGCGGCGGCCGATCTCCCTCCGGCAGGCGTCCATCGTGGCAAGACGCCGCGGCAACCCCTCGAGCAGTTCGACACCGTTGAACCCGGCAAGGCCAAGCCGTCCCGGCACGTCGATCCCGTGGTCGAGGCAGTAAAGCAGCCCGCCCGCCCCGATCATGTCGTTTGAATAATACAGAAAATCGACATCGGGGCTGCGGCTCAGGATCGCCTCGGTCATCTCGCGCCCCTTGAGAAGGGCTGAACCGCCCGAGTAGAACTCCCGGTCGGCAAGTTCGATTCCCGCCTCGGCAAGCCCCGCCTCGAACCCCTCAAGGCGCTTCCGCGCCCGGTGATCGTCGGGCATCTTGGTGCCCAGGAACGCGATCTTGCGGTATCCGGCCTTGACGATCGCCCGGGCCATTTCCAGCCCCGCCCTGCGGTGGGAGATCCCGACGACCGAATCGACGAAGGGCCCGTCGACATCCATGATCTCGACGATCGGGATGCCGGAGTTTTCCAGCATCGCGCGCGCGGAGGGGGTGTGTTCAAGCCCCGCGATGATGACGCCCGACGGGCGCCACGACAGCATCTCGTAAAGGACAAGTTCTTCCCGCTCTGCCGAATAGTTGGTGACACCAAACACCGGCTGTAGCCCGGTTTCCTCAAGCTCTTCAGAGATTCCGCCCAGCACTTCGGGAAAGACCAGGTTTGAAAGCGACGGAATGATGACGGCGACAAGGTTCACCCGCTGCGAGGCCAGGGCACCTGCGATCTTGTTGGGCACATAGCCAAGGCGCTTTGCGGCCTCCAGCACACGTTCGCGCGTTGCATCGGACACGTCGCCGCGGTTGCGCAGGACCCGGCTGACCGTCATCTCTGACACACCGGAGGCTTCCGACACATCGCGCAGGGTCAGGGGCCGTCGCTGTTCGGTGGATGTGTTGCCGCTCACGATTGCCCCTCGCCTTTTTGCCGCCTCATCCCTGATTAGCGCCAATGAAGCGAACTCTGCAAGCAAACCCTCAGCTGCGGCCGTCCGTGGCGGCCCTTTCGGTGAAGACCTGCGCCATCGCGAAGAACAGCATGGCGGCCGTCAGTTCCAGAAACTCCTCCACCGAGTTCGCGGCGCGGATGATAAGCCCCTGCGCCTCAAGAAAGGCAAAGGTCGCCCCGTCGCGCGCAAAGACAGCCAGTGCGAGGATCGCGTTTACACCGTCCTCGACGGCCCAGTCGAAACTGTCAAGCATCATGGCAGCCATGAAGACAAGGCAGGCGGCGCAGAAAAGATAGACGGAACGTTCATGGCGTGGCGTCACGCCGAAACGCGGAAAGCGTTTGAGGATCCGTAGGCCGAAAAAGGCCACGACAGACCCGACGATGCCAAGAAGGGCCACGAAAAGCGTGGTCAGATCCTGGGTATCGACATGCATGACCTGCCGTTCGGTGGTCGAGATCAGATCCCCTGCCCCTTCATGCAGTTCCAGCACCTCGTCCACCGCGGCCAGCGTGAAAAGCACGGCGAAACCGATGCCGACCACCCGGTCGAACAAAAGCCGCCCCGCGCGCAAGGACGCGGGAACAAGGACCAAGCTGGCCGCCAGAAGGAAGCCCGACGTGAAATAGCGGATCACGTTTTCTTCCTGGCTGATCGCGTTGACCGGGTCGAGCGCCGAAAGCCCGAAGCCCGCGGCAAGCACCGCCAATGCCCCCCGCAGCCAGCGAGGGCGTGTTCGATCAAAGACAAGCGCCTTGTTCTTCCAGCAGATGAACAGTCCCGCCGCGACCAGAGAACAGACGAACAAGCGCGCAAATACCTCGGCGTAGTAGTCGAAGTCGTCGTTGCCACGCGCGGTCATCCCAGACCACATGATGAGCGTTCCCGCATAGGCAAGGACGAGGGAGAAGAACACCGCAGCAGCCGTCGCGGGAATTGGAGGGACCGCATGTCTTCTTTTCAAACCGGGACTCCTTCACAGGTGGCCGTGGTCAGGCAGATCGTTCGACGTGCTCAGAATAGCGGAAACCGAGTTTCTCTTCGAGGTCATAGTCGAGATTGGCGAGAATGAACGCGCGATCTTCGGGCGAGATCTCCGTCGGTCGTCTTTCCGGTGTCGCGGCGAAGCGGTTCCATTCCCAACCGAAGTGCCCCTCAGGGACACGTACCTCGTCCGGCGCCTCAAGGTTGTGAAGCCGCGCGACATCGCGGACCACCCCCACGGGATCAGCGACGATTCGATCATGGGGCCAATGCACAACCTTGATCCCCCGTGCAGAGAGGCCAAGAAGCGCCTCGGCCTTCCACTTGCGCAATTCCAGAAGGTTCCGGGGCGGCTGGCCGGTGATCGGGTGGCGGTCCTGCTGCAGGATCTGATGATTGGCGGGATCGTCCGCAGCAAGCTGAAACCGCTCGTCAACGGTCGAATGCCATTCGGCCCTGATGAACTCCGAAAACGTCAGCGCGGCGACGACCGGAACAGCGTGCCAGGGCTTGTCGTACATGCTTTTCAGCCATCCGAAGACTTCCCTGTAGACGACGACATAGACCGTATCCGGCGCGGCCGCCAGGAAAGCTGGAAACCCATGCTTCCAGCCAAAGGAGTGACCCTCATGGACCGGCAGGTTCTCTAGCAGCAGGGCCTCGGTGAAATTCGTGCCCGAACAGCGTTCTCCCAGCACCTGGACCTTTGGAACCCGCCTGTGACGATACTCGCCAAGGGCCGACTTGATCTTTCTAAGCGTGTACGAACTCCACACTGCCTTCTTACTCCCCGCCTGTCGCCCCGGGAGCGACACCATACAGCACAAGCATTGGTGCACGGCTCCGACCGTGCACCCGATCAAGACCACGTCTGGCGCAGTTTCGCGAGTCCCTCAAGAGGATAGTCCGAAAAGCAAACTGCGCCTGACGGAATGTTTCCGCAGGCGCAGCAAGTCTTTTTCATCGATTGAGAGTGTGTACTTTTCTAGGTTTGGCGGTGACCTACTCTCCCAC
>ERZ795053.708-NODE-708-length-42493-cov-6.970522_pt1 | contig 42493 bp, 40 predicted proteins | sample MGYA00375137_ERZ795053 | MGnify/ENA primary metagenome ERZ795053 (study PRJEB30182, sample SAMN05720284) | activated sludge metagenome | isolation source: Anaerobic digester | place: Hong Kong | collected 2014-12-17 ... | reverse complement strand
AACAGAGGTTGGAGCAACTGGTGTAAACCGACAGCCTTGGGCAAATGCTCCGTTTATTCCAGGCGCGCTTGGTGACTATATGGATGCCCAATTCAAGTTTTTTAATAATGCCGAGCTTAAAGAAAAGCCTATTATGGCCGGTTTGAACTACTTTTTGACCGAAGGATCTCGAGGCGGCGAAGGCAAAAAACTTCTTGGTGAGAAAAAAGATGTTAAGGTGTGGCTTGGATGGCTTGAGCTTCGTGCTAACGGAGATGTTGATGCTATTGAAACACCAATAGGTTTTATTCCACTTTATGAAGATCTAAAGAAACTTTTTGCAGGTATCGATAAACCATATTCAGAAGAGCTTTATGTTAAACATTTCTCTTTTTATGTTGATAACATGGTTGCTCGTCTTGACCTTCAGAAAGACGCGTGGGCAAAAGAGGAAAAAGTTCCTTCAAGAATCTTTGATATCTATGAAGATCAGAAAAAAGGTCTGCTTGCTCTTAAAGAAAAATTTGGTGCTGTTGTTACACCAGAACAACTTGCAAAAGCATAAAAAGATACAGCAATATAATAAATAAAAAGGGTCGAAAGGCCCTTTTTATTTATCTCCTTGATAATATATTAATCTAAAGTCTTTCTTTTGTTAATTACCTCTTATAAACCCATATAAATCCTAAACACCTTACCTGCGTGATTATTCTGTTTCACTTAAGCTCAGCTAATCAGTTGCACGTAATAACATAATCTCAAAATCAAGCTAATACAAAATATAATTACGCTGCTAACCTGGAAAACCTGATATCGAAAGTTGTCAAAATTTGGAAACTTCAGAATCTTTTTTTGTTTTCGCTAAAAACTTTCTTACATTATCTAAAGAGGTGCTATTAATAAAATAGTGATGTAAGGTTCGAAAATGTCAGGCTTTCATCATAAATTTTATAATTTTGCTTATAACAAATTTAAGAGGAAATATGTTTTTTGGAAAAAAATCTAATAAGGGATCGGTTAAAACAACCAAAAGATATCTTTCGATATCTCATATAATTACCGGGTTGCTTATAATAGTTTCAGTTATAAGTGCGGGAAGTTCTGTGCTTGTAATATCAGCATATCTGTTTAGAAACTTGACTGAAAATGCTGTGAAGAGTACAGAAACCATTTTAGAAAAGGTGTCACAGACAAACGAAACAGAACTTGTTCTTGTTAGCAGTATGGCTCAGTCGTTATATCTGGATTTTAAAGAGGAACTTGGGCGAACCAGCCGTAGTGAAAGAGAAATAGACTATTATGACAATCTGCTTGAATCGTATTCAAATGAAATTGAATGGGTATTGCTAAGTAGCCCTGATTTCGTATACAGCGCCTATATCTATCTTGATATGGATTATTGTGGAAGCCCCTATAATGTACAGTTTTCCAGAAGTCATGATGGCACAATCAAGAGACAGCCCATGGTTTCTGCGTCTATTTATTTTCTTGTAACAGGAGAGGCAGATCATCGTAACTGGTATAATACCGTAAAATATGAAACGAAAAAAGATACCTGGATAAGAGGATCTTACGACAGAAATGAAGTTTTAATGACTTAATACCTGATTCCTGTGTATGAGAACGATGAGCTTCTTGCAATAGTAGGAGTTGATCTTAACCTGGAGTCTGTTAAAGAGCTTGTTTTTAACACAGTGCTTTTTGAAAGCGGTTATCTTTTTCTTTTGGATGATAAAGGGGATATAATTCTTCACAATAAAGGGCCAATGGTAACGCCTATCGGAGAAACAGAAAAAATTAGTGACGGAGACTTAACAGAGGTTGTGCGGCAAAACAGTAAAGAGTCTGTAATTTCTGTTGAATCGGTTGACGGAGATATTTTGCTGTTGAAAAAGCTAAAAAACGGATGGACAATGGGCGGCAAGATACGCATGGACGAAGTAACAGCAAGTCATTCCAAGGTAAGGATTTTTATTTCGCTTGTTATGGTTGGTGTTATTGCGTTGATTATCGGAGCTTCTTTTTTTCTGCAAAAGTTTATAAAGGCTAAAACGGGAAATATTTTAACTGTTCTTGATTATGTGCGAAGTGGTAATTTTACAAAAAAAATTACTGATGTTTCAAAGAGCGAGATAGGTTTGTTGAACGACGGAATAAACAATATGATTGATGAGATAAGAGAACTTGCGCTAAATGTAAGTACTGTAAGTTCGTCAGTAGCGGATACAGCGGAGACTCTTGACGGTTCTATGATTCAAACCAATAGCATTTTTAATAACATACAGAGTTCAGTACTAACAATTAATGATGATATTATGGCGCAGGCTACCGCCACAGAAGAGATAATGGCCTCGATGGATAATTTTCGTGATAACTTTAAACATTTAAACGTAATCAGCAATGTTGTAGCTAAAAAAGCCAATGATGCGGTGAATAAGAATAAGGATTGGCTTAAAAATATAGAGATATTGGGAAGTACTTCTAAGAAGCGAATATCTTCAACCGAAGATGTGGAACAATCCATAAGTAAGTTGGGACAGAGGGTCTTTGAGATAAATGATATAGTAACAATTATTTCGGACATTGTTGAGCAGACAAATCTGTTAGCATTAAATGCCAGTATTGAAGCTGCTCGCGCTGGTGACGCTGGTAAGGGTTTCGCTGTTGTCGCGGAAGAGGTCAGGTCGTTGGCCGAGCAATCGCAACGAGAGGCTTCGAGCATACAACAGATTGTAAAAAACATAAACCTTGAAATTGAAACCACAACTGAGCATTTAAATTATTTGCGTGAAAATACTACTATTGAAAAAGAGGCGTTGCAAAAAGCAGATATTTTATTCAAGGATATATACGGAACTTTTGATATTATTATTACTCAAATTAACGAGATGAATTTGAAGATAGAGGATATGGATCGTATACAGGAGAGTGTTGCAGCGGGAGTTGCCGAAATAACAGAGTCTGCTGATCAAAATGCCGTTTCTGTCGAGAAGATAGCAGTATCGGTTAAAGAAGAGGGGGCGATAATTAACAAAATATCCGAAAGCGGTGTGGAGCTTAAGAAACTTTCAACGCAATTAAGAACTCTTATTGGCAAATTTGTAATATAATTAAAACATAAATGATAATACTGACAAAAGAGTTCCTAACGCGATTCCGGCTACTACCTCAGGTACGGTGTGACCAATATCGGTCTTAAGTTTTATAGTCTGTGGCCCAAGACTTTCAGTTAGTTTAGTGGTTATTTCATTTATTTTTTTTGCATTGTTTCCGGCAGCTCGTCTTAAGGTGGCTGCGTCGTATATTACAATTGAACTGAACACGCATGATATTGCAAATGAAACACTTCCCCAGCCGGAAGTGATTCCTATTGTAGTAGATAGAGCAGATACCGTTGCCGAATGTGAAGAGGGCATTCCACCGGTGCCAAAAAACTCATGTAACTGTTTTTTTGCGCCCGAGAAATAGAAGTAAATAGATTTTAATATCTGGCTTGTTATAAAAGCAATAATCGAGTTTACCAGGGGTTTGTTGCTGATTAGTTCAAAAAGCATATTTTTCTCCAGAAATTTTTAGCGGTTGCTTAGGGAATTAAAATAATCTATTTCAATTTTATCAGCATTTGCTCGGCTTCTTTAACAAGTTTCGCATCAGTATCTGTTCCTTTCGATTTTTCAATGAAGGCAGAAAGATGCTTTAATCCGAGATCGTTCTTGTTCAAAGAGTAGTGAATTTTACCCGCAAAAAAATGATTAATATGATAATCGGGAAATTTGTCAATATTTTGATCCAGAAGAATCAATGCTTTTTCTGTATCTTCGCAATTATAAACGTGTATAGCATATTCTGTACAAATATCAGCAGATTCACCGAAATAATCAATATATGTTTCATATAATTGCGTCAATTTTTTATTCGATCTGGTTTCTTTGTAATAATCCATTAATGATTTAAAAGATAGTTGATGCGCAGGATGAACCTTGATGGCTTTTTCCAGATGTAAAGACGCATCTTTATTGCCTTTTTTGATTCCATTTGTGCCGCAAAGGTACAAAACGTCGGGATTATAAGGGTATTTAGTCAGCAATTTCTCGACAATTAAAAGAGATTGTTTGTAATTACCTTTGTCTAACAAGTTTGTAGCTTTTTCCAATAAATTCACGTCATCATCATCTGCTATAAAACCGGTCATAGAGTCAATTTCATCAATTAATCTTTTTTTCTCGGACAGGGTTGATCTTTTAAGTGCCATTTCAAAATTCTGACCGGCTTTAAGAAAATCATTGCTGTGAACGTACAGCATACCGTACATGTAGTACGCCATGGGCATTCCCGGTTCCAGATTGATTGCCCTTTTAATCAGTTTTTCCGTCTCTTTATAGTTTTCCTGCTCAAAAGCTTTTGTCGCGCGATCAAGAGTGTTATAGTATATTTCTGACTCTTTCCCGGAAGACTTTGTGTGTTCTTGTTTATCTTTCTTGCATGCTGAAGGCATCAAGAATAGTAATGTAAGCAGTAATATGTAGAAGATTTTCATTTTTTTAAGCCTTATGTAAAATAATTTATGTTTCTGTTTTTTAAAAACACATTATGATATTTGATTTTTGTCTGTAAAGTTTATAATAGAGAACAATGAAAAATTACTAATTTTGTTGTAAATCGTAAAAAATGGCCTGTTTTTCCTTGACAATTTTGACGATAGTTTATATATACTAAAGTATCTTAAATATATATAAAGAGCGATATGAAATATAAATTTGGCGAAAAGATTCGGGAAATCAGGGAAAAAAAGAAGATCACTATGAAAGAGGTAGCCGAGAAGGCTTCTGTTAGTGAAAGTCTTATGTCTCAGATAGAGAGAAATAAGATATCGCCGGCAATCGATACTCTTTTGCGTATTGCTGATGTTTTGGATATCGATCTCGAGTATCTTTTCAGTGATTATAAAAAAAACCGTAAGGTAAACATTGTTCGCTCTCAGGAGCGTGATGAATACAGGGTGAAGGATGTCTTTTTCGAACAGCTCTGTAGAACTCCTGGAAATTCTGAACATGGTATTGAAGCCTACATTATGAAAATATCGGTGGGTGGAGAAAGTAAATCAGAAGAATATGGCCATTCGGGAAAAGAGTTGGGTGTAATAATTGAAGGTAGTGGTGAATTCAAAATAGGAAGTGAATCTTATATTCTTAACGAAGGCGATAGCATCTCTTTTGATTCGGATATACCACACAGGCTTATTAATAAAGGACAAAAGCATCTTAAGGCATTCTGGGTGATAACACCGCCAAGAATGTTTTAATGTAATGTTCCGATGACATATTAATTTAGTTAGGAGGCAATTATGGGAAAAACCATTGCTCAAAAAATTTTTGATTCACATCTGGTAGATATGCCCTATGAGGGAGTCAATGTATTAAGACTTGATGCAGTTTTTTGTCATGAGATTACTACTCCTATTGCGATAACTGACCTAGAAGCGCGCGGTAAAGACCGTGTTTTTGATCCTTCAAAAATCAAGGCAGTTATAGACCATGTGACCCCAGCAAAAGATTCTAAAACCGCTGAACAGGGAAAAATTCTTCGTGACTGGGCTCTTCGTCATAAAATAAAGGATTTTTTCGATATAGGGCGAAACGGAGTCTGTCATGCTATATTTCCTGAAAAAGGTTTTGTGAGACCCGGATACACCGTTATTATGGGAGATTCTCATACCTGTACTCATGGAGCGTTTGGTGCTTTCGCGGCTGGAATAGGAACAACAGATTTAGAGGTGGGCATTCTGAAGGGGGTTTGTGCGTTCAAGGCTCCTAAGACATTCAAATTTGTTTTAAAAGGTAATCTTAAAGAGGGTGTGTATGCCAAGGACGTTATTCTTTACATAATCTCTCAGCTTGGAGTTAACGGAGCGACAAACAGAGTCATGGAGTTTACTGGGCCGGTAATTGATTCAATGAGTATGGAATCTCGTATGACTCTATGCAATATGGCTATTGAAGCAGGCGGCACTGTCGGTATCTGTTATCCTGATATGGTAACAGTTGATTACCTGTGGCCGTTTATCAATAACGAGTTTGAAAATAAAGAGGCCGCTTTAAAAGAGTATTCTGAATGGATTTCTGACAGTGATGCCGAGTATGAGAAGGTAATTGAATATGACCTTTCTTCTCTTGATCCAAAGGCGACATTTGGTTATAAGCCAGATCAGGTAAAAAGTATTAGCGAAATGGAAGGAACAGTTGTGGACCAGGTTTATATTGGGTCGTGCACAAACGGTCGTATTGAGGATTTGCGTGAAGCAGCCAAGGTTCTGAAAGATAAAAAGATTGCTGATAGCGTCAGAGGAATATTGTCTCCAGCTACCCCAGCTATTTATAAACAGGCCATGGATGAGGGTATTTTGGAAATATTTTTTGAAGCAGGATTCTGTATTACAAATTCAACATGTGGTGCCTGTCTTGGTATGAGTAATGGAGTTCTTGCTGAAGGGGAGGTATGTGCGTCTACCACTAACCGAAATTTTAGCGGACGTATGGGAAAAGGCGGAACTGTTCATCTAATGAGTCCAGCTAGCGCGGCGGCTACCGCAATCGCAGGAAAGATAACAAATTCACCATTGTACAAAGGATAAGGAGATAATTATGAAAAGTTTTGGAGGAAATATACTCTTTCTGGATCGTTCGGATATTAATACAGACGAAATAATACCAGCAAAATATCTTACAGAGATTACCAAAACGGCATTGAAGCCTTTCCTTCTTGAAGACCTGATTCTTGAAGGGTTTGACCCTGCTGTTGATATAAATGGCAAACAGGTTATTGTTACCAGAGCCAACTTTGGTTGTGGCTCGTCCCGTGAACATGCTCCTTGGGCTCTTGAAGTTAACGGCATTTATGTTGTAATTGCAGAGAATTTTGCCCGTATTTTTAGGCAAAATATGTATAATTGCGGGATGTGTGCGATTGAGCTCAAGACCGAGACTATTGATCACCTTTTCAATATTTATAAGGGAATATCGGCTAGCGTTGATATTGATCTGGATCGAGGATTGCTAACATTTTCTGGTGGTGGAAAGGTCGAAACAGTCGAATTTCAAATGGCGCCTTTTGACCTTGAGCTAATAAAAGCAGGTGGTTGGGTCGAATATGCTGACAGTAAATACTGATATTTGGCTGCAAATTGCAACGGATATCTGGTTACATGTCAAAACGGCATGGTATTGAACAAGGTTGTAGTTGTATTTAAAACAGGAATTTTCCGTTAATTAACTTAAAAAAATTATCCTTGCAGGCTGATTGATAATCAAGCATTCTGTAAGGATAATTTTAAGTTTTGATGTTATAGGCAGAAAATTCTAATGGTTAAACGTTTAATCTTGGTTCTTATATTAACATCTGTGGTTTTACTTCTTACTTTGACAGCCTATACTGTTATATCTTCGTATGGCCAATATAAAAATGATTCACGAATAATTATTGAGAATAGCAAAAAAAATCAGTTTAAGAGACTTAAAGATCATTCCGATTTGTCGCTCTATTCTATAAATTATCAAATAGAACATGAAGAAAAACAAATAAAAGACAGATTATCTTCTGAGATAAACATGCTTTATGACAGGCTAGATTCTCTTTATCGGAAAAACGGGAAGGGGGATCGTGATAGCCTGCTGTTGTTGTTTAAAAAGGAGACGGCCTCTTTAGGTAAAAGGTTTTACGCTGTATCGTATAAGGGTACTGCTTTGATATATCCCGAAAACTTGGAGTTTGAAGGTCGTGATATAAGTTTTTTAAAGGATGATAACGGAAAGCAGATTATTATAGAAGAGCTGGAGGCAATCAATAAAAATAAATCGGCTTTTGTTTTTTCACATTGGGAAAATAGTAAAAAAAATGGGATGGTAATGATCAAAAAGGCGACTTGCCTAATGCGCTTTGACCCTCTTGATTTGTACATAGGTTTAAGCGATATTGTTCCGGATGTCGATAAAGCAGGAATCGCAGAGGCTATAAGAAGAGCTGAATATCAATCGAGAAAAGCAGGTTATGGGTTTTTATCTATTGATTATAACGGTAATAATCTTGTATATCCTGATGGCATTTATAAAGAGAGAAATATAAGTGATATTAAAGATTTGAAAGGAAATTACATCACGCCATTAATTCTTGAGTCTATTGGGAAAACCGATGGATTGTTTATAGAATCTTCCAGAAAATTCGAAAATGAGACAATAAAAGATACAATAATGTACTGTCATGACATTCCGGCTCTTGGAGCTGTTATAGCATTAGAAACGGTTATAGAAATTTCCGAGGCAAATAGAGCTCAAATAGAAAGTCTTAATTCAAGAGCCCTGTTTAGAGTATTAATTATAATATTTATAGTTGTGTCTATAATTTTAATAAGTGCTTCAGTGTTGCATACTGTATATAAAACAAGCGAGGTAGACGTAACCCCGCTAGTTGATAATTGTAAGCAACCGATTAAGCAGATGAAAAGGCTAGATCCTGATAAATACTATCTTCCAGAGCATAAAAACTGTATCTATGCTGTTAATAAACTTCTTGATGAACTTGAAAAAAAAGAGTTAGCCTTTGACCAATTGATGCTATTTGATAAGTTAACAGGTTTGCTAAATGAAAAAAGTTTTTATATAGATTTGGAAAGGGAGTTACTTAGGTATAAACAGTTTAAAAGCGGTTTTTCATTAATACTTCTTGATGGAGATGATTTTAAGCAAAAAACATCGGATTTTGATGCCAAACAGGGGTCAAACCTACTTGTATTGATCAAAGAATCCATATCCAAAGAGATTAGGGATATCGATTCTGCTGCAAGAATAAAATTTGATACTTTTGCAGTTTTACTTCCAAGAACAAGTCGTCTTCAGGCAAAACTTGTTGCTGATAGAATACGCCGGAATATAGAAAACGCTACACAATTAAGTTTTAGCGCGGGTGTTGTTTCTGTTCGCCTAGGGGATGGCTCCGGTGATGCTATGGACAGGGCAATGCGTGCATTGTCACGTGCTAAGCAGGATGGTAAAAATCGGACTGTAATGATATAATCGAGAAAAGTCAGATGCAAAGACAGATGTGCTCGATTACAATTTTAACACCTATAGCAATTAAGATTATCCCCCCAGCATATTCCATTTTTTTTCCAAAAAATGATCCTATTTTGTGAGCAATAGTTATTCCTGCGAAACAGTTTATAAAAGTTACAACTCCAATAACAATGGCCGGGAAAAGAATATCCGTTTTTAGTATTGAAAAACTGATCCCTATTGCCAGAGCATCGATACTTGTTGCTAATGACATTAATAAAAGAATTTTTGGCTGAAGACAGTTCTTGCATGTCTTGTTTTCACTTTGAGTATACGCTTCATGAATCATTTTTATTCCTACCGACGAAAGTAGCGCAAAAGCAATCCAATGGTCATATACTTGTATATACTCCGCGAATGTTTTGCCAACAAACCAACCAATAACTGGCATAATTGATTGAAAAAATCCAAAAGAGAAAGATATATATATAGCCTGTCTTGTTTTTAGTTGGGGAATAATTATTCCGTTGGCAATTGAAACGCTTAACGCGTCTATAGAAAGGGCCGAAGCGATTATAAGAAGAGTAAAGATATCCATTGTCTATTACCTTGAGCTGAATTATATTTTTTTGGTATGATTTTCTGCTAGCAAGTCTAATACATTACTGGTTTTTTAATTAATAACCATTTAGTTTTATTTGTCAAATAAATCCACTATTTTGTTATTACCAATAAACCAATAGGTGTTGACGGTTCTGCGCGGGGAAATTTACAATGTAAAAGCAGTGATGCTAAGATATTCATGATTGATGTTTATTTTGAATATAAATGATATTCAAAAAGTAAATTGAGCCAATTTGTTTAATATAATTAAAATCTGGTAATTATTAAGTTTAAAATTTCGGCCGTTTTTAGAGTGACAACTTGATAATTGGTGTTTATTATGATAATTGGTGTTTATTATGTTAAATGGTTGGTTTAGTCTTCTGGAGTTCGGCAATATTTCTAAATTACTCATTATATACTGGAGAGTTTAAATGAATATAAAATATGTTATTCTGTTTTTTTTGTTGGTTGTTGCTGGATGTTCAAAAAAGACCGAAGAAAATGTTGTGCCGGGGGAAAGGGTTGGTCCCGTTTCTGCTAAAATTTCGGAAACGTCGCTTATTGAAGAGGTTGGTGAAGAAAATATAAGACGAAAACAGATTCCTGCCGGAGAAGGTGAATTTGAAAACGGTCATGTTCTTTATGAAAACAGTAATGATGAAATGGAAATATTATGGAGCGGACAGTATGAAAAGCCGGTTACAACAGTAATTTTACGAAAAAAAAATTCAAAGTGGAAAACGGCCGAAGGGATTACTGTTGGGATGACATTAGAAGAATTGGAGAAAATAAATGGAAAACCGGTAATTTTCTTGGGATTCGACTGGGATTACGGTGGATATGTAATGTCGTTTAACGGTGGGGTTCTGGAGAAGTATAAAGGGCTCTTGAATATAAGAATATATTACACACAGGAAACGGACACAGAATCTATTGACTTTAATGAATACTCACAGGTAATCGGTGACAGGGAAATAGTATCGGATAATCCTGTTTTAAAGAAAATGAAAATTGAAATAATTGAAATGAGAATTAATCTAATTTCTGGTAACGGTGAAGACATTACAGGTGTTGTAAAAGCTCAAAATGGACTTGTTCTTAGAAGTAAGCCCTCTACTGATGGAGAAAAAATAACAGCAATACCTGATGGTACAACCATTAAGATAACATCATTGGATGGCCCTGAAGACGAAATAGCCGGATTTAAGGCGAAATGGATTGAGGTAGAGTACCAAGGTCAATCTGGATGGGTTTACGGTGCCTTTGTTGAGTATATAAATCAATAAGTCTAATGAATATTTTGCTATTTTCGGATTCGGATCAATATGATGATTCTCTTATAAAGTTAGATGGGAGACGACATAAGCATATTCGCCATGTTTTAAAAGCTGTTAAAGGTGATAACTTGCGAGTAGGACAAATCGGAGGCAAGACAGGTAGAGGAATAATCGAATTTATTAATGAAGAGTATGTTCTAATCAAGCCTGAAATTTTTGAAAACCCACCAGAAAAAATCCCTTTAACTCTAATAATTTCAATGAGTCGGCCAAAATCCATGAAAAAGGTAATTAGGTATGGTACAGCCATGGGTATAAGCAGTTTTGTGATTATTAATAGCTGGAAGGCGGACAAGAGTTATTGGCAAAGCCCATTTTTCCTTGAACAAAATATTAAAGAAGAGATGCTTATGGCGCTTGAACAGTCTGGTGACACTTGCTATCCGGAAATATCTTTTTATAGGCTTTTTAAGCCTTTTGTCGAAGATGTTTTGCCAAAACTGGTTAAGAAGATATGTCTGGTGGCTCATCCTTATGCTGAAAAACCGGCTCCATCTTCAATTAATTGCCCTTCTGTTGTTGCCATTGGACCAGAGGGTGGTTTTATACCATACGAAATTGAGAAATTTGAAGAAGCTGGCTTTTTTTCTGTAAACATGGGTCCTCGAATTTTGCGGGTCGAAAACGCGGTTGCGGCAATTACAGCAAGACTGTTTACCTGAAGCAAACTTCGAGATGATTGTATTGCCTTTAACCAGCGATTATATGGCTTTTTGTGGCAAATTTTCTCGCAAGCTCAAAAAACCGCGGAAAAAGTTAATTATTAAAGATTACCATAATATTAAAAAATGGAGTTTTATGTGGATATCAAAAGTATTGCAGTACATGATGGAGTTTTTCATGCGGACGATATATTTGCTGCCGCGATCATCAGAATGATCTGGCCGGAGGTAAAAATAATTCGTTCGCGAAACATGGACGTTCTGCAAGGCGCTGATCTAAGAATTGATGTTGGCGGAAAGAATTGTCCATCTTCAGGAGATTATGACCATCATCTTGAAAACGGAGCCGGCACAAGGTCGAATGGTATTCCTTACGCTTCATGTGGTTTGATATGGAAAGAGTTTGGTATGCGTCTTGCTAAAACCCGCTTTAGATTTGAACATATTGATAGAAAAATAATCCAGTCTATAGATGCGACTGACTGTGGTTATAGTTTTGGTGAAGAAAACAATTCTTTTGCGCATTTTACTATTTCAGATATTTTTGATTCATTTAATCCCTCATGGTTTAAAGAGGATAACAGTCATGATGAGATATTTGAAAAGGCTGTAGTTATTGCTATTCAGATTTTGAAAAATGAGCTGGAAAAAGCGGAGGGGTTTGAGCTATCGAGAGATTATATATATGCTGCAATTGATCAATCTGTGAATCCATTTTATATTGTTTTGGACAAGTATGTTCCATGGCAACACATTATTATTAACGAGACAGAGTTTATATATGTAATTTTTCCCTCAACTACAGGAGATTGGCGGGTAAGAGCTGTACCCAGGCAGTTAAGTTCGTTTGAATCAAGAAAACCTCTTCCCAAAAAATGGGCCGGAAAAAGGGAAGAAGAGTTGGCTCGGATAACGGGCGTAAAAGACGCAACATTTTGTCACCCAGCGAGATTTATAGCCGGAGCGCAAACTCTTGAAGGTGCTCTTATGTTGGCCGAAAAAGCGCTTGAATAAGAAAAAGACCCCGTTTGCGGGGTCTTGTGTAAACATCAATTTGAATTGATTCATATTGTAGGGTAACGTTTTTGAATATAGTCCAGTATGTCACTTACAGCTTCTTTTACAACAGGATCTTTGCTGTTGGAGCAATAGACGCCGTAAACAATGACCGGGCTTAACATCGCGTTGCCTCTATGGCGGTAATTAAGTTGCAATACAAGATCGTTTCCGTTTATTCCGTTGTTTGAACAGGATAAAGTAGCGCGTACCCTCCCCCGATCATCAGGATCTATAAGATTAATGCGGTAACCTTTTTTGTCTTTCGCAACGGTTATCATCTCGGGGTGTTTATCCATAAGAACTTTATAAAAGTTAATTCCTTCTTTGTTAGACGCAATTTTCTTTTGTGATCCGTTAATAATATCCAGTTTAAGTTCGTTAAAAGCTTCAGTACTGTAAATTTTCTCGGGACTTGTGACTACATGAAAATTATTGTCATCAGTAAAATAATGAATTAACGTATCAACTTTTCCATCGTTATTGTTATCAGAAATCCAAGTAATACGTCGTATACCTTGTGAAAATTTGCCAATAACAATATTAGTTGTTTCGTCAATGGATTGTAAAATGGCGTAGTCTTCGTAAGAAGCCGGGACAGGCATTTTTGGCAGTAATGCCCTTTTTATGGGATCAGCAGGAACGTATGTGCCTTTTGACACAACGGATTGAATTTTTCCGTTTTTTGATACAACATTGGTAGAGATGCAGACTACTACAGATGAAATTAGAAGCATGTAAAAAATTTTTTTCATGTTAATACTCCAATTTAATAATTAATAACTTTTACATATTTACCGCAGTGCTGACTAGTAACCTGAAAAAAAAGAATTTATAGCAGTAAATCGAACAGAATCAATAATAGTTGAGTGATACCCCTGTTATTAAATATCATAAAACAGTAAAAATTTCAACTAGTTAATTAAAAAACTATAGAAGTATTAAACAAAAAAAAAGGACGAAAAGTAATAACTTTTCGTCCTTTATCCAAGCGGGGTAGACGAGACTCGAACTCGCGACCCCATGCGTGACAGGCATGTACTCTAACCAACTGAGCTACTACCCCTTGGTTCGTAAAAGATAAGACAATATTTGGCCCTATCCTGTCAATAAAAAAAGAAGATTAATTTTAAAATTATTTCAATTGGTCAAACGGCTAATTTTTGTTGACATCAAGCGGTTAACTGCAATTATCAAAAGATAAATTTGATCTATACGGTAACCCGACCAGCATATATCCATGGGAGGCATACTGGAGCTTGAGTCAATATGGAAAATTTCCAAATCCCCGACTATGAAATACTGCCCTCTTTTCTTTTTCGGGTTGGTTCTCTTTCGTCATTTATGCCTTTATTAATAATTATTGGCATTTTAACTGTTCTGGCAATAAACTTTATTGAATACAGGTATAGAAGTTCTCTTTGGAAAAGATCAAATCTTAAGGGGGGTGAATCAAAATTCTCATCCCGTTTTATAAATGCGACAAAACTCCTGTTTTTCGGAAAAGCAACTGGAACCCGAATCTTCGATCGTATTTACAGAATACTACTTTTTGCCGCTGTTGTTACTCTGATATTATTGTATTTAGCTCTTATGCTGGATGTTCTTCTGATTAAGCCGGTAATGAATACCACTTTTATACAGGGGTATTACTATTATTTATGGTCAATTGTTGTTAATTGTGCCGCTATAGTGTTGTTCTTTTTAACCATTGTTAGCATATACTTGCGTTTGATAGTTCGTCCTGCGTATTTACGTACAAACAAAACCGATATGCTTTTCCTGTTTGGCATGATGCTGTTTTTTGTTGCTTTGATTATTAATGACGCGCTGCGAATAGCAATTATGGATAGACCCGTTTATGAAAGTGGTTTTTTTGCTGCATACGCTGTATCCTGGTTTTTTAAAAATAGTGATCCTGTGTTACTTGAAAATTATTATATCGCTGGTTGGACTATTAGTTTGCTTTTAGCCGTTATCCTTATTCTGTTAAGCTCAATAAAGCGGAGTTTCTTTTCAATTTATCTTCCTATACATCTGTTGAATACAAAACCTGTTTCGTTACAACAAAAGAACTTTTATAATCCCAAAGAGATAATTCCGTTAAAAAAAAGCGGTTTTGGGCAAAACAGGTTGTCTGATTTTAGCTCTGATCTTTTACGCAGTACTGATGCATGTACCGAATGCGGAAAATGTGATGAAAAATGTCCAGCAATGATCGCTGAACTGCCTCTTTCTCCCAAAGCTGTTATAGGTAAGCTGAACCTTTTACTCGAAAAAAAAGAGGCTCAATTATCAGATTATATAAATGCTGACGAATTATTCTCTTGCTTTGATTGTGGGTTGTGTACCGAAGTATGTCCGTCTGGAGTGGATCCTTTATCTGTAATAACAGGTTTAAAACGTCACTATGTTCTTGAAAAAGGTCAAATTCCCCCTCCGCTTGGTCAACTTTTTAGAACCATGAACCATACATCTGCTTCTGTTGATAATTGCTACAATGCAAAAAGCCTGAACGATAGTGAACTTCCGTATGTTCAGGATGATATTGATTTCGATTATCTTTTATTTGCTGGATGTAACTATTCATTTGACCCTGATAAATATAAAAATTTGAAATTTTTAATAAAATTATTTTTACATCACGGTATTAAGGTTGCTGTTCTTGGAAAAGAAGAGTGCTGTTGCGGAGACGCGGCCTTGAGGGGTGGTGAAACAGCTCTTTTCGAAAAAATGGGTAAGATTAATCTACGTGTTTTTGAAAAATACAAAATAAAAAAAATCATAACGGTCTGTGCTCATGGATACCATACCCTGAAAAACGAGTATCCTATTCTTGCGCAATCTGAAAAATTACCGTTTCCCGAAGTTTTTCACTATACTGAAATAATCAGAAAGCTTATTGAAGAAGAAATACTTGTATTTAAGAAAAGTATTAATAAAAATATTGCATTTCATGATCCATGCTATTTAGGTCGTTTTAATGATATGTATAAAACTCATCGTGTTATTTTGGATTCGATTCCTGGTGTGCATATTACCGAGATGAGACGGTCGGGCCCTTTATCTGTCTGTTGTGGTGCCTCGGGAGCTGTTAACAATTTCGAGAAAAGAAAGGCTTATAAGCTGGGTGAGTTTAGAGCCATGGATGCTTATTCAAACGGAGCCCATCTTGTGACTACGGCATGTCCTTTCTGTTATGATAGTATTTCTGAAGGAGTAAAGGATATTAATCAGCAGGGAATAGATGTTTGTGATATTATTGCTCTTTTGTCAATGTCCATAGATGAGATATGAAGAATATTGATATTATTTTTTTTGAAGGGGATGGCAACTCGTCACGAGTATCAAAACTTCTTTCTGCGTCATTAAAAAACAGTAAAACTCGCATTATTGATGCAGCAACTCTGTTGAAAACAGGGGGTTATTTAGATAGTTCATCTGCGCTAATTGGTCTTGTTTTTCCGCTGTATTTAGGTTCGCCACCATCTACTGTAAAGATGTTTTTAGATCAGAGTCGTAATCTAACATCAAAGCATTTTTTTATTGTTGTTCTTAACCCCATTCCTTTTAAAGTCTTTTCTCAGTCTGCAAGTGTTGTTACAAAATGTATAGATAAGAAAAAAGGTAATGTTGTTGCATTGTTTAATATCGTCATACCTTTTTCGGGAGTGCCGGACTATTCAGCAGAATTTTTAAATAAACTTGAAAACTGCGTTTTAGAGAGTGTATCCCGAATTTCGAATATAATTGAGAAGGCGCGTTCTGCCCCTTTAACCTTAACGATTTTTGGTCGCATTCTGACCATTATGTGTTCGTTTATGTACAAAATACTGAAAATATATGGCCTAAAGTTATTTGTCAGAAGCAGTTGTGATAGTTGTGGTTTGTGTATCCGAGGATGTCCAGTATCGGCTATAGAAATGGACAGAGGAATAAAATTCAAAAATCATTGTGTGCTTTGTATGAGATGTGTTAACACCTGTCCTCAAGAAGCAATAGGAACAAAAAGGTTGACTCGGTTTTTTAAAGAACCGCGTATTGAGTCTGCTAATTCGTTTGATAATAAAAAGAGTCATAAAATAACCAGGCTCTTAGAGAATCTTTCAAAAGCCTATTTTGAAAATGATCAATATTAAGATTGGTTAGGGCTTTTCGCCCCAACCATCAGCTAGCTTCTTCGAATTCTTTAAAAAGAATCTTTTCTTCGGCTGTAATTCGCTTTTCAAGCGCATTTACCAATTTGGCATAATCCGAATTAAAATCTTTGTGATCAGTTGTTTCTTTGTACTTTCTAAAAAAGTTTTCAACAAAAACAGTGATATCCTTCATTTCATTTTGAAACTTTTCGGCTGTTTTGTTATAGGTGCCACCGAAAACTTCGCTGAAGAACTCGTCATTGTAAATGGTTTGATCTTCATGATCAAGATGATCCTCAAAAAGTTTTTTTGCCTGAATTACCGCATCCTTCCAGCTGGAAGTTGCTATTCCACTGCCACTATAAGCATTTGTAAGCAGGTGCACTATCTCTCTGTGTTCGGACTTGAGTTTCTCAATAATTTGTTTCTTGTCCATGTTGGGCCTCCTGTAGGTTCTATCCTTTTTCAGCTAAAATTGATCCATCGATCCCGATAACTGTTTCTTTATAAATTATATTTTTCCCCGAGTTTTTAATGGCTTCTTGAGTAATATAGCTTGTACCACCGCAACAGGGTACTTCCATAATAACAACATTAACCGAATGTATCTCGTTATTTTTGAATAATTCTGTTAACTTATCGATATAACGATCGTTGCTATGATCAAGTTTAGGGCATAAAGTGACAACTTTCTTGTCTTTGATAAAGTCTTGATGAAAAGAACCAAAAGAATACGGAACACAATCGGCCGATATAAGAAGGTCACAGTTGTCGAAATACGAAGCAGATGGGTTGATAAGGTGAAGCTGTATCGGCCATTGTCGTAATTCAGATTTTTGCTTTATCGCCTCTGTTTGTTCGGTTGCCTTATCTTTGTCTTTATACGAAAGATCGTGTTCAGAACATCCTGGGCACCCTTTTGGCTGCATTTCAATATAATCGGGAACAGCTATGCCTTGTTGTTTTAGTATTTCGATAGCCTGATTAAGGAAAGCTGTTTCGGCGTGATTGTGCAGGTGAGCTAGGTGTTCTCTAATGACATTAATCCCTTTTGGAATTATCTGCTCTTTCATAACGAGAGCTTCATTATAAGGCTCAGCTTCGCGCTCTTCTACGCTGATTGCGTTTAATGGGCAGTGGCCTATGCAGGCGCCAAGTCCATCGCAAAAAAGATCACTTACTAGCCGTGCTTTGCCATCTATAAGCTTAAGTGCGCCTTCTGGGCAGTCAGGAATACATTGTCCACAACCGTTGCAAAGGTCTTCATTGATTTTTATTATTTTTCGTTTCATTATTGCCTCCGTTAATGTAATTATATTAAACGGGGCAACAATGAAAATGATTGATTCAGGTCAATTCGGTAGGCTTTATTACGATTTTTTATAAAATTTCTTGATTATTAATGCGAAAAGAAGCCCGCCAATCATCATAAGAATACATAATATTTGTCCCATCGAGAAAGGACCGGCAATGAAACCTAGATGAGCGTCTGGTTCGCGAAAGAATTCAATAAAAAAGCGAAAAAACCCGTATCCTATAAAATAGAGAGGTAACATCATATACTTGAAATGTTTATTTTTCTTTATAAGCCAAAGAATCGTAAAAAGAACTATTCCTTCGAAAAATGCTTCATACAGTTGAGAGGGGTGACGAAGGCTTTTGGAACCATCACGCGGAAAATACATTCCTATAGCCGAGTCTGTTACCCGGCCGTAAAGTTCCCCATTGATAAAGTTTCCAATACGACCAAAGGTATACCCAATTGCAAGTGTCGGTGTAACAAGGTCCGCTAATTCAAAAAAATCAAATTTATGTCTACGTATATATAAATATGCGGACAATGCGGCTCCAAGAGCACCACCATGATAAGACATGCCCCTAAATCCTGTAAAAGTAAATCCCCCTTCAAATTTAAAAGGAAGTAATATTTGAAGTGGATGTGTCATGAAGTATGTGAAATCATAGAAGAGTACATAACCGAGCCTAGCTCCAAGAAGCATTCCAATAACACCCCAGACGTAAAGAGATTCGATATCCTCTTTATTGTAGGATAGGTTTTCATGTTTAATTCTGTAATGGGTAAGAAAATATGAGAGAGAGATAGCCACAATATACATCAGGCCATAATAGTGTATGGAAAATGAACCGATTGAAATAATTACCGGATCAATGTGAGATGGTAAATTTTGCCACATAGTGTTTTCCTCAATTTTGGTGTAAGATGTGTCTATAAAGTTCATTAAATATCAAACTTTACTAATCAAACGTTACAACCTTTAAAGATTTCCTTGTCAATATAATTAATTGGTATAAATACAACTGACAAATACGAAACTTTATTGTATTTGGAACATTGAATAACAAGTACGCTTCATTTATGGGCTTGGCGATATGCAGACTTATGTATGAGATGCATCAAATGGATAATTACATGCTGGATTTTCTGAAAATTTTCGGTCTTGCAAATTATATGTTTGAGTAGGTTAATAATTTAAAAATAAAAAATATGTTGATTAATATTGCCCTTTGAACTGTTTTGTAAAAAACTGTTGAACTTTTCTAAAAAATTAAATTTAAGAAAAGTTCTGTTAATAAATTTATTCTATAAAAGGTGATATTATGTCTAGAAGAGTAATTATTTCAGGAAACTGGAAAATGTATAATACAACCGCAGAAGCAAAAGAGCTTGTAGAGGGTCTTCTTGCCGGTGCGGGTGATCTTGGTTCAAAAGAGATGCTGATTTTTCCTCCTTCGATTCATCTTAAAGAAGTTGTTTCTATGTGTTCTGGTAGTAAAATACAGGTTGGTGCCCAAAACATGTATTTTAAAGAAGAGGGAGCTTTTACTGGAGAGATTTCTCCAAAAATGGTTAAAGATTCAGGGGCGGAATATATTTTAATTGCACACTCAGAAAGAAGACATGTTTTTGGTGAAACCGACAAACTAATCAATGACAAGGTTAAAGCTGCGTTTCAGTTTGACTTAAAACCTGTTTTATGTATTGGTGAGCTTTTAGAAGATTACGAAGCTGGTAAATCGGGTGAAGTTTGCCGAAATCAACTTGTTGAAGATTTGAAAGATATCAGTGCTGACCAGATGAAATCGATGATTATTGCGTATGAACCTGTTTGGGCTATTGGCACTGGAAAGGTTGCTACTCCTGAAATCGCAGAATCGATTCATAAAACTGTTCGTGAAGTTTTAAAAGAACTTTATTCTGAAGAAATTGCTGAAACAGTGCCTGTTTTATATGGCGGCTCAGTAAAACCGGATAATGCTGCGGGTCTTTTGTCACAACCAAATATAGACGGTGTACTTGTCGGTGGCGCGTGTTTAAAAGCAGATTCGTTTTTAGGTATCGCGAAGGCCTGATTCTAATTAGAAAAAATTTATCATCTGCACGAAGAACGACATCATGTTTGGTCTGCGTGCAGAATAAAACCTTATATTAAAGGATTTTTTTATGGGTATATTAACTACTATTTTGACTGCTGTTTTCGTTATTGTCTGTGTTCTGGCTATATTACTTATTCTTCTTCAATCAGATAAATCTTCTGGTATGGGGATTATTGGTGGTTCAAGCCAGTCAACCTTTGGTTCTTCTACTGCAGATGTTGTAACCAAAATAACAGGCTTTCTTGTTGCTCTTTTTCTAGTAATAGCATTGACTCTGGGGGGATTGTACACATATTCCAAGTCTGCTTCCCGTAAGGCTCTCGAGGAAAGCTCTGTTTCCTCTTCAGAAAGTTCTACTGCCGGTACGGACGGTTCTGAGCGGGAGTAGAGGGCTTTTTATGCTGAATAGCATATTTGCTAAAACCTTTATCTCTCGCCTGCTCTCTTTTGTTGTCTTTGTTTTTTTATTGGCTTTTCCGGTTTGTGCACAGTCGTATGGTGATCCTGTAGATGAGCTTCTGTTCTCGTCTGAAGATCCTGAAGAAGATACTGATGATGGCAAAACTGGCTCTGCTAAAGAAGAAATCCCTGCAAAGTTTGAAAAGGCAAATCTAGATATGCATGTTGTTTACGGACAGTATAATAACATGCTTTCTGTAATTAATCTTTCACAAGAAAGGCGAGGTTTCGCCTATATATTGAACTCTAATTATAAACGCTCAAACGATTATGGATATAAGGATACAGTATATAATAATTCAAGTTTTTTTGAAAACTCCCTGGAATTCTCGGGCAATCTCTCTTTTGACGATAGTTTTTCATCAACCTTGACTGTAGGTGTTGAGAATGACTCTCGGGGTATGTTTGATAAAATAGATTATTCCCGTGAAGAAAAAGATAAATTTACGATTTATTCAAAAAATATTCGAAAATTTTCTCAAAATTATGAAGCATATATAGTTTTTGATGCGGCATTTTACAAACACCGTTTAGAAAGACGCGACGAAGAGGCCGAATCAATTCGGAATTATTTGACACGCTATGCGGGTGAGGTCGGCGGTGAATATATTTGGTCATCTTCTAACCGTATTAGCTATATGGTTCAAGGATCACAGTATAACTATTCTGAAACCGGCATAGGTGATGACCGATTTATTCATGGACAGATAGTTGATGATTTTAAGATAACTGGATTTTTTGGTGCAAATGTAGGTTTAAACACTGCCTGGAGCAAAGACTCAGGTCTTTTCGCTTGGGACGCCCAAGGTATTCCACTGCCGTTGATGCCTATGGCGGGAATAACTTTTTTTGGAAACGATTATTATACAGTATACTCAAATTATAAATATACTCTTGAATCTTTCCGTCCGGAAGAGTACTACTTTTCTTTGAACTATATTTCACCAACTTATAATTTACCCCCAGCAAAGGTACATTATGCTGATTTGCAGCTCGATTTAATGATGCCAGGTGCTTTTTCTGTAAAAAGTGTTCTTTCTTACGAAAAATCTAATAATTTTTATAATTATTTGCCTTCAGAAGTTAGTGAAAATTTGCTTACAGCTCATGCCGTGCCTGCGTCTAAATGGAGTTTTACAACTGATTTGGATATGAATTTAATCGGAAAAAAAGTAAGATTTTTGGGTAGTTATCATCTTAAATACTTCCAAGCAGAAGAAAACATAACATATCAGCCGGAAGTAACATATATAATGGGATTGCGTTATGATGGCTCCTTGTTAAATGTTGATTGGACTAACCATTTTTTAGGTGAAGTTTATGTGAACCCGGAAACAGGGGAAAAGCTGGATAATGCGACTGTCGGATATCTTGATATTCAGTTCAAGGCTACTGAAAGTTTTTATGCCTATCTAAGGCTTGAGAATCTTTATAACGAAATGTACTATATTCGTGATGGTTATCCCGAGTCAGGTTTGACCATTCTTTTTGGTTTGAGAGTAATACTATAAGTTCATCCCTGCACAAGGGAAATATTAATTGGATCTGGTAGATTGGCTAATGGAATCTGGAATAATTCTAAATTTATTGATATCAATACCCACTTGGATAATGTTGCTTCCCATTGGACTATGCTCATTGTTGCTTCTTGCCGTTTTTATTGAGAGAATGTGGTCGTATCGTAACTATTCTGGAACAATGGCTTTAAGCGTTAGTTCTGCGGTAATGCTCTTTAATGGTGGACAGGTAAAGGATGCTATCGCTGTTTTAAAAAAGGATACCTCTTCTATATCACAGATATTTTTAACAATGGTCGAAGTAAAATCCGTTAAAGAGCGTGAAAAACTTGTTGATGAGAGTGTTCATGTTCTTGCGTCAAAAATTGAACGTTTTACAGGTCTAATTTCGACAATTTCGACCGTGTCTCCAATGTTTGGACTTTTGGGCACAGTTACCGGGATGATGAAATCATTTAGCGCTTTGGCAAAGACAAGTCAACAGGCACAAACTCTTCTTGCAAGTGGTATTGCGGAAGCATTGGTTACTACTGCTACGGGTCTGTTAGTGGCTATACCCGCAGTGGTATTTTATAACTATATGGTTTCACGCTCCTCAGTGCTTCTGAAAAATATTGAAATAGCTTTGAATTCGATTATGGATGATGGAAAATGAGAAAGGTTAGGTTGATTCCTAGGCATAGCCCGAAAAGCGGTATAGATTTAACTGCGTTGATTGATTTGGTTTTTTTGTTGGTGGTTTTCTTTATGGTTACATCAAGTATGGGTAAGGTGTCATCAATCAATGTTACCTTGCCGTATGCAAAAAATAGTGGGGAGTCCGATTCATCGGTCTCAGTGCTTACAGTTGATAGTCAAAATCGTGTATATCTTAATGATATGCTTCTTGATAGTGATAATCTTGACGAATTTTTCGTTAAAGAGGCCGAAAAACTAAAAAATGATACTCTGTTTATTCGTGGAGATAAGTCGGCTGATTATGGTGTTATTGTTAAAATTATGGATTCATTAAGCTCGGCCGGGATTAACAAGTTTACATTTTCTACTTCTACTCAAAAATAGCCTTCTCTCTTAAATTCTTGACAGTATGGCTTGATAAATGTATCAGGCTTAGTAACCTTGTTATCTTTTTTTAGAAGTGTTGTAACAAGATTTTGTGTGTGAACTCGATATAAATATTGTTTGTAAGGTTTTCTGTGGTTCTAATGATAAAAAAGCCCCTAATATCGTTTTATATAATTCTGATAATTGCCGCTATACCTTTTTTTAAGGGCGGTTTGCTTATGGCGCAAGAGCAAATGCCTTCACGCTTTAAAGGTAAAACCATTGTCAATGTAGATTTTATCGGAAAAAAGAAGCTAGAAAATGGAAAAGAAGAAGATATAGCCATACGTAATCTTGACAAGGCTGACCTTGAAGCTCATGTTCTGACTGAAAAAGGATATCCGTTAGACCCCAAAGTAATTACCGATGATATTAATGCCCTTTTTAAAAAAGCTGATCTACTTGATGTACGAGCTGAGGTTACCGAACAAGGAGAGGGTGTTGTAGTCCGTTTTATTATAATTGAAAGACCTGTTATTAGTATGATAAACTTTCTAGGTATGGATACCTTGTCTGAAACTGACTTGTCTGAAGAAATTCCTGTTAAGATTGGTGAGTCTTATAGGGAATTCCAGATTCCTGTAGCTGAAAAAATAATTCGAGAAAAATATATAGAAGAGGGTCTCTTTAATGTAATGGTTACAACTGTAATCAAACATGTCGATGATGAAGAGAATAATAATGTAACGGTTTCCTTTCGTATAGATGAAGGAGAGGATATTGCTGTTCACAAGATAACCCTGTTTGGAGCATATAAACTAGGAGATGATCTGATTCGAAATGTTATCGAAACAAAGGAAAAATCATTATTTACTGAAAGCAAGTTTAATGTTGCGACGTATGAGGCAGATAAACAAAAAATATTAACCCTTTATCGACAGGAAGGTTATCTTGACGCGGATATTATCGATGAAGAGGTAGTTTACGATTGGGTTGATCCTGAAAAAAAGGAAAAACGTGGAATCTTCATAACTCTTCGAATTAACGAAGGCGAACGATACTATTTTGAAAAATATACGGTTGAGGGCAATTCGATTCTTTCAACCGAGCGAATAATGAAACTTTTTGAACTAAAGCATCAGGAAGAGACTCCTCTGACAAGGTTTGCTGACAAGGTTTTGAAATTAGTAGGACAAGACGTTGAAAAAGATACAATATGTAATGATACTTTTTTTCAGATGGATCGTTATAATCTTGCTTTTGAATATGGAAAGCAAGGTTATCTATTTACACGTATTATGCCCGAAAAAAATATTATCGAGCGTGAAGTTGTAATTGATGGTAGAAAAGAGATTCGAAAATATGTTCATTATCACCTTACAATTGCTGAAGGCACGCAATCATATATTGAGAATATTATTGTTAGTGGTAATGATAAGACAAAAGAGCATGTAATAAGAAGAGAGATCCTTTTTAAAGAGGGAGAACTCTACGATGCTGAAAAAATACAGGTAACACGTGAAGTTCTGTACCGACTTGGTTATTTTGAAGAGGTAACAATAGATATTCGCCCTGGTAGCAGTAATGAAAAAGTTAATATAATTGTTGGTGTTAAAGAGCAGAATACAGGAACACTTTCTTTGGGGGGCGGATTTAGTTCAGATGTTGGTTTTTCTATTTTTGCCAGTGTGGCAGAGAATAACCTCTTTGGATATGGGTATAGAGCTGAAGTTAAGGTGGAATACGGAGAATATAATAAGTCCGCGACAGTTACGTTTACTGATCCATGGTTTTATCAGATAGGCGATAATCCAGTTTCGTTGACCTTGTCGATATTCTATTCATTGCAAAAAATAAGAACGACATCAATTTTCCCTGATGTATCGGCTGATGAGATACCCTATTACGAAAAACAGACTATTGGTTATTCTCTTGGATTGGGATACCGTTTCTGGATATATTATTCAGTGGGTACTATATGGTCTCATTCTTTCAAATCCGTACTTAATCCTTCAGGCAATGCGTCAGAAGAGGTTATGCGTCTTGAGGAGATAGGGCTTCAAGAGAAAAGGAAAGTTACATTTTATACATCATATAACTCTACGGATGATAATTTGAATCCAACTAAGGGAATTACCGCCTATATGGGATTGTCTATGGTTGGTGGAGCTTTATTATGGGGAGATGACCACTTTGTCAAATTTTCTCCAAAAATTGAATATTTTTACAGCCCGTTTACTCTTCCGTATTTGAAAGATTATCCTTGTGTTATTCAGTTAAGAGCTAACGCACATTTTATGATGCCTCCTATAGGTGATTCTTTGGTAGAAAGGAGCCAAACTCAAAATGAGAATCCTTGGATAGAAGCTGAAGACCGGTTGTTTGTTGGAGGACCGGAAACTTTAAGAATATGGAAATATTACGATGATGATTTACCTTTGTCTTGGCAAAATCGTCTTTTTCACCAGATTACATACGGATCTGAATTTAGAATACCGGTTCATAGACAATACTTTTGGCTTGCTTTTTTCTTTGATGCTGGTGCTCTCTATTCGGATAAATATTGGGACGAGTATTCAGAATATTCTGATGATATATACTCTGATAAAGAAAATGGTTACCTTGTCGATATCAGGGATATTCATACGGTCGATCCTTTAAAGTATTTCCGTTATTCATATGGATTTGGTTTTAAGGTACAAATACCTATGCTTCCAATGCGGTTCTGGTTTGGTAAAAAGGCTGTTTGGGAAGGATTAAGTGAGGGTGGCCTTAAGCCGCTTGAAGGAATCGAGTTTCAGCTGCAATTGGGTGATATCCGTTATTAAAAGAAATAGTGCTATTCTCAATTGTTGCATTTTTAAAATTACCTGTTGTAAACGAAACAAGTTAAAACAGTAGGCTGGAGGATTTTTTTGAAACCCCTGGTTTTGTTTTTTGTCAAATTTTTCTGTTTAATTTTTTTTGTTTCATGCAACGCTTTAGTTAAAACAGAATCTCCATCTTTTTCGACAGCCTATGTGGATTTAGAAGTCCTATATCATTTTGTTTTACAAAATGATCCTGATTATAAAATGTATCAGCAAAACAGTGAAAAACCAGTTTCAATAAAGCTATTGAATAATTCTGACGAGATAAAGCGTTCAGTTGCTTTAAAAGTGGAAGATGCAGTGAGATATATAGCGTCTGAGAACGGATTCAAATTGGTTATTAATAAAAAATCGACAATTGTATATGCCGATAAACAGCTTGATATTACTCAATCCGTCATTAATGAGCTGAGATTGCGCCATAACAGGCGATCGCTTGATAAGCGCTAAATTATTTATTGACATAAAAACTGACATTAATAGTCTGATTAAAATTTAGCGGAAGTAGTTTTTTGATTAATTAAATAATAGTGTTTATGCGTTATTTTAATGTTTACTTGTGTGATCTTGTTGGAGGAATAAATTGAATTTTACTGTAATGGCTCAGGCGGGTAAAGCAGCCCCCGCAAGTGGTGGATTGATCAGTTTCGCGCCTTTTGTCTTAATAATTGTGATTTTTTATTTTCTGATTATTCGACCACAGCAGAAGAAAGAAAAAGAACGTAAACGTATGATAAACGAGCTTCGGGTCGGAGATAAAGTTTTAACTATAGGTGGTATTCAGGGAGTAATAACCGGAATAAGAGAAAACGAAGATATTGTTACAGTTAAAATATCAGATAACGCAAAAGTTGATTTTATACGCTCAGCAATACAGAATAAGGTTTTGCCGCCGTCTGCAGATGATCGCAATAAGGCAAAAAAATAATAAAATGATTTGTAGAAGAGTCTACATATTTGCATTAATAGCTCTGTTGTCATTTTCTTCACTGATATGCCAGACAACAGACGATGTTGCGACTGAAGAGGAAATTTCATCAGAAGAGTTAGTTGATTCTTCTGATGAATCTGTGGTGACAACACCAAAGACCGATAAAGAGGAAGCTTCGCGAAAAAAAGAACCGGTGCCTGCTCCAAAAACGGTTGCTCCATCGTCCGGACTTGTTCTTTTAGACATAACAGATGCACTGTTATACGATTCACGTGTTCCGGATATTGAACTGGAAAAACGCGAAGTGATGATCGCGGATATTGATGAACCATCTGTGGAAGAAGTGCCAGATAAAGGTGACAATGTTGCTACGAAAAATGAAGTCGTGGCAACTGAGGATGGCACTAAAAAGGATGGTAGTTTTCGTACTATGAATAGAGCGGTGAAACTGTGGCTTCCCCGTGTGCTAATAATACTACTTGTGTTGATTCTTATTGTGCTTTACAATTCAAAATCAAAGAAAAAACGAAGAAGGGTTTTTAGAAAGATACCTTCAAAACGTCGTTTATAATTAAGAGGCTTACATGGTTAAGGGTTTTAAAGGCAGATTTATAATAATTCTGTTGGTTACAGTTTTATCTGTACTGATCATTTTACCTACATTTGCAGAGAAGACATTAAAACTGACAGTTGTTTCCGGAGAAATGGATAGAGCCAAGAAAGAGCTTGCTTCCCGTTTTTCTGAAGATTCATATACGTTTGATTATGAAGGAAATAATACGATTTATATGAAGGGGTATTCGCTTACTCATGCCGTAATGAACGAGGTCAAAATGCTCTTTGATTACGTTGAGGAAGCGGAGTTCGAGACGCACTGGGCTGAAAAATATCTGTTAGCAAGTAAAATTAAGTTGGGACTTGACTTGCAGGGTGGAATGAACCTTGTAATTCAGGCCGATTATAAGAAGATGGAAGAGAAGATCGGGCGTCCTCTTAAAGAAGAAGATAAAAAACGGATAACGGCTCAGGCAATTGAGAAGATTAACAGTCGAATTAATATGTTTGGTGTTTCTGAATCTGTTGTAAGACCTAAAGGAACAGAGGCTATAGAATTACAACTTCCTGGTGTCAGTGATCCGCAAACAGTAAAAAACACGATCGGTAACACCGGTCAGGTTGAATACCGTATTGTCGATGATGAATGGACTGAAAAAGTAAATAATTACCATAAAGCAAATAATATAAAGTTACCGAATGATCGTTTTAAATTGCGTGATATCGCAACCGAGATTGCGGTAGCTACAGGTTTACCGGAAAATTTTCAGATTTTTTACCAATACGAACGTAATCCTGATGATGGAAAACTCTATCCATCTTACCCGATGGTTCTTAGTAAAACCGTAAGCATGTCCGGAGATGACATTAAACGAGCTAATGTTACCCAGGATCAGTTTCAAAAACCTGCGGTGTCTTTCGAATTAACTACAAAAGGTGCCGAAAAGTTTGCCAAGGTAACCGGCGAAAATGTTAACAAAAGAATGGCTATTGTTATTGATGAACAGGTTAGAAGTGCTCCGAATATAAATGAGCGGATTGTTAGCAGTTCGGCACAGATAACCGGAAATTTTACCTACGAAGAGAGTGAAATTCTTGCAAGTATTATTGAAGAGGGAGCTCTTCCTGTTGAGCTTATCTTTGTTGAAGAACGAACAGTTGGACCGTCACTTGGTCAAGATTCAATAACTGCCGGCTTTTGGGCTATTGTTATTGGATTAGCCGGAATAATGGTTTTTATGTTAATATATTACAAGTTTTCTGGATTGCTTGCTAATTTATGTCTTTTGTTGAATATGTTGTTTTTATTGGCGATATTTTCGTGGATCAAAGCAACTTTAACATTACCTGGTATTGCTGGTTTAATCTTGACTGTGGGTATGTCGGTTGACGCGAATGTAATTATATATGAACGCATAAAAGAGGAAGTTAAAAACGGCAAGAGTCCTCGTGTTGCGGTGTCTAACGGATTTGGTCGCGCATTCTGGACAATCTTTGACGCAAACTTAACTACGTTAATTGCAGCATTTATCTTGTCTCAGGTTGGTACTGGTCCAATTAAAGGCTTTGCTGTAACTCTTGCTTTTGGTATTGTATGTAGTATGTTTGCATCGTTGTATGTATCAAGATTTATCTTTGAACTTATTACAGCGAAGACAAGTATAAAGAAATTAAGTATATAACTGTTGTAAAACAGAATTGTATTAGTGATAATTATTACCTAATAAGGAGATTACTTTGAAGCAGAAGATATTACCTTTTCTAAGGTTTAAATATGTAGCGTATGCTGTCTCTGCAGGATTGATGGCTCTGTTTCTTGCGATAACGATTCCTCAAGGTGGCCTAAACTGGGGTATCGATTTTGTAGGCGGGGTTAAGATTCGTGCTCAATTTGAAAGTGGAGTGTCAATATCCGATGTTCGTTCCACTCTGCAAAAAAGTGGACTAAACGCATCTGTTCAAACTATCGGCAACGATGAGAACAATGAGTTTGTAATATCTACAAAATTGATTGAAGGTTCTGAGAATACGGAATCTACTTATGAACTATTATGGAATACCCTCAAGGCGGATTATCCTGCAGTTGTTCAACTTGCAAATGATTCTGTAGGCCCGACTATCGGTGATTACCTTAAACAGTCGGCCTTTAAACTTGTCATTATAGCTGTTGTTCTAATGATGATCTATTTGGCTTTCCGTTTCGAGTTCAAATACGCCCTTGGAGCAATGATCGCTCTTGCGCATGACCTTGTGTTGGCAGTGCTGTTTTGTGGTATGATGAATGTAGAGATCAATGTTCAGGTAATAGCTGCACTTCTTACTATATTCGGTTATTCGGTTAACGATACGATTGTAATATTTGATCGTATACGGGAAAATGCAGAGAATGAAACTTCTCCCATATTTGCTGATATAATCAATATTGGAATAAGCCAGTCAATAAGCCGAACACTTCTAACCTCTTTAACCACACTTTTTGCGGTGTTGTCCCTTTATCTTCTGGGTGGCGATACAATTAACGACTTTGCAATGGTTCTTCTTTTTGGAATATTTGTTGGTACATATTCTTCAATATATGTTGCATCGCCAGTTGTGTTAAAGTATACAAAAATTATGGACAAAATAAAACATAAGTAAGGATGTAATCTTTTGAATCCTGATACCCTCTTTATGGAGAAGGCTTTAAAAATGGCCTTCTCCAGTGTCGGTATAACCTCTCCCAATCCTCCTGTCGGTGCCGTAATTGTTAAGAATAATAAAATAATCGGAAGCGGTTCAACTTCAACTTTTGGTGGAAATCATGCAGAGGTTAACGCGATTAATAGCTGTACTGAATCAACTGAAGATTCTGTAATGTATGTTACGCTTGAGCCATGCTGTCATTTTGGAAAAACTCCACCCTGTACTATGGCAATAATCGCTGCCAAAATAAAAAAAGTAGTCATTGCCGCGATTGATCCAAATCCTCTGGTTTGTGGTAAAGGAATTTTAGAGCTGGAAAATGCCGGTATTGAAACAATTATCGATAAAAAAAATGGATCTTTTGCTCGAGAGCTTCTTGAGCCATTTAAAACATATTTGGAAGAAAAGCGGCCTTATATAGTACATAAGGCCGCAATGACCCTTGACGGATGTACAGCCTCTCATAATAAAGATTCTAAATGGATTACTTCAGAAAGTTCACGAGCCTTGTCGCATCGGTTACGATCTGTTGTAGACGCAGTTATTGTAGGTAAAGGAACTTACATTGTAGATGACCCACGACTGGATGTTAGAAATGAGTATCTTGATAATAAAAAGGTAAATGTATATTCTAATGAATCTTTTCTGTTTTCTGAATTAATAAGTAATGATTTTGAAGTAAAAAAAAGAACTCCCTTGCGAGTACTTGCCGGCTTCCCAGATCGGTTTGAAAATAGATCTTTTTTTTATGATGATAATTATCTGATATTCTGTAGTGAGTCTGATCATGATTGCGATATACCAGAGTATGTTGATAGAGAAAAGATTATCCCTATTGGTTTTTCCGGTAAAAAGTTTATTGAAAAAATGTTAAAAATTCTTTATGACCAGGGTGTAATGTTCGCAATGGTTGAGGGTGGTGCCCGATTGAATGCATCTTTTCATGAAGCTGTGCTACCGGATTCGTATCTCTATTTTTTTGCTCCCAAGGTTCTTGGTGGCGGGCACCCGCTTTTCAAAGGAAGTGGGGAAGAGATGATAAAGAATTCAAGGACGGTAAATCACAAGGCCTTAGCGTTAATTGACGGTGATCTGGCTGTTTATGGGGAGTTTAAATAATGTTTACAGGTATAGTCGAAGAGATAGGTAAAGTATCGGAAATAAGAAAAGAGTCAAATGGAGTAAGGTTGGGAATACGTTCCGAAACGGTAATCTCTGATGCTAATATAGGCGATTCTATCGCTATAAATGGGGTTTGTCAAACGGTTGAATCTATTAATGGTGATATATTCACTGTGTTTGTTTCTCGAGTGACTCTGGATTTAACAAATCTTTCCAATCTTAAAACAGAAGATAATGTAAACCTGGAAAGGGCATTAACTACTTCGAGCAGAATGGGAGGGCATATTGTACAAGGACATATAGACGGTACAGGTAATGTTTTAACGGTTAATAAAAGCATTAACGCAATTGATTTCCGTATTGGCTGTAGCTCTAAACTGATGATGTATATTGTTGAAAAGGGTTCAGTTTGTGTTAATGGTGTATCTCTTACTGTTGTATCCGTATTTGAAGGAGGCTTTAGTATATACCTGATTCCGGAATCTATAAAAAAAACTAACCTGTACTCTGCCGTTGCTGGTAACAAGGTCAATATTGAAGTAGATATCTTGGCAAAATATATAGAAAAAATGGTTACAAATGACTCTACAAAAGAAGATTTTTTGGACAGGCTTGAAAGAAACGGGTTTTTAGGGTAAACAGATAGTCGTCAAATATGTGTGCGATTAATTGATTTCACTGGAAGAAACTATATTAAAAAACTTATCCAGATATGATAGTTTAAAAACGAGATTAATGTTCTCTTTTAAATCACAAAGATAGAACTTAATATTAAGTTTTTTACAAAGATTTAAGCCTTTTATTAATGACCCTAACGCAGATGAATCTATATATTCCACATTCTGAAGGTTTATGGCAATGGCGTCGGGCTTGTTTTTTATTATGGAATGAAAGTTCTCATCAAAAACATCAATATGATCAATATTAAACTTGCCATCCAGAATTAAAAAATAGGTGTTATTTTGAGTATTAACAGTTATTTTCATAAAAATACCGTTAATAATTACTAATTTCTTTGAATTTCATTAAACTATTCTGTTATAGGGTAATAATACGTCAACAATTAAAGTAACGGATAATACTTCATAATATCGTAATCCGTTACATAGCTGTTTTGCTCCGCTATTTCCAGTACCTTGTTTTCAATAAATTTTTCTATTACTTTTGTTCCTAAAGTTTTTTTCATAAAATCACTTTTTTGAAGATTTAACAAAGCTTCAGAAAGATGGGATGGCAGTTTTTTACACCCAAGTTTGGCCGGATCGGCTATCTTCGAATTATTCTGAAGATCTTCAAGTGCAGGTTCGAGCTCAAGTTTATTATTGATACCATCCATGCCAGCGGCGAGTATAGCTGAAAAGACCAGATATGGGTTGCATGAAGGATCCGGATTTCTTAGCTCTATTCGCATGGAATCGGGTTTTTCTTTACGCATCTCTGGTATACGTATTAATGCACTGTTTAAACAGTTGCTCCATGAAATATGTGTGGGGGCTTCGTGTCCGTAAACAAATCTTTTATATGAGTTTGACCATTGATTAGTTATGGCTGTAAATTCAGGAACATATGTTAGTAATCCGGCTATAAAATGTTTGGCGGTGTCTGATAGGTTGTTTTTATCCTTTGTCGAAAAAAATGCGTTGTTATCGTCTTTATCAAAAAGTGAAAGATGAAGATGCATGCCAGAACCGTTCTGGTAAGACAAAGGCTTTGGCATAAAAGAAGCATAAATATTGTTTACCTGGGCAATCTCCTTGGCAACAATTCTAAATGTCATAATATTGTCAGCTGTTGTTAATGCATCTTCATGACGAAGGTCGATCTCGTGCTGACTATGAGCTCCTTCATGATGTGATGAAATTACGTTTATACCCATTTTTTCAAGGGTTAAAACAGTCATTCTTCGATAATCTGCTGCAAGGTCAAGAGGTGTTAAGTCAAAGTACCCACCTTTATCAAGTAACTCGGGTTTCTCTGTTGATTTGAAAAAGAAAAATTCTATTTCAGGTCCGGTATAGAATGTAAATCCGGCATCTGAAGCAGCTTTAAGTGTTTTACGTAATATATAACGTGAATCTTCCTCATAATGTTTCATATCACTTGTATAAATATCACAGAACATCCTAGCTACGGAATCTTCGTTTGGACGCCATGGAAGTATTTGAAAAGTAGACGCGTCGGGCAAAGCGATCATCTCGTGTTCGTTTGTTCGTATAAATCCACCAAGAGTTGCACCATCAAATCGGATACCTTCGCATAATGCATCTTCCAATTCATCAATTGTAATAGTAAAACTTTTAAGCATACCAAGAATGTCTGTAAACCAGAGCTTGATAAATTTTACATTTTTCTCATGAGAAAGTTTTATGATATAGTCTTTATCGCGATCCATTTTATTACCTGTTAAGTTATGATTCTATAAAAGAAGATATATGGCAATAATAATTAAAAATAAAAGAAGAGCAAGTGCAAGAGCCAATACTATTGTAATGCTTGAGTTTTCGTTCAAAACCGAATCTTGACGATTATAGTTTGCTATAGTTTGGGTTGATACAGCTTTTTTTGATGAATTTTTCATAACCTGAATGGAGCGGTCTGTTGCAGCATTAAACATTCTTAGTTTTACCTGCCTTTCGTCTTCGACTGCTTTTGCGTAAACAGAATCTTCAATTCTGGTTAAAATTTGAACTGGTTCCGCTTTCGATGCGGCTTTGATGTCAATAACTTCAGCAGGAACAGAAAGATATGTATTTGCATCTGTTTTCAAATTATAAAGAGAAATATATTGCTGATTCTTGGATGATGAAGGATCAAGTTTTATCATTATCCTTTCGCCAATTTTCAAATCATAAAGAGGTTTTCCGTTAACTGGAGAAAGCACAAGGGATGAATTTAACACTACAGAGCCCTCTTCGATAGAAAATTCGGATTCTTTATCCTGTTGGTATTTTTGCTGGCGTTCAGTTTCACGCTGATTTCGAATCATTGTTATTTCATCAGCTGAAACTTCTTGTATGTTTAGTTCAAGCTTTAGGTTTTTGTCCTGTAATATGCGTCTTGCAGTGTCGTAAAGAATTTGTTCGGCAGACCCGTAATCATAATCGTTGGCGGCCTCGAAAAGCTGAGTTCGCTGAAAAGTGTCATCAAAAAGGGAGTCAAGTTGCAGTTGAAAGTCACGGGTAATATTATTGTTGTATTTACCGTTCCACTTGGTTTGTACAATCTGGTCTTCGTAGTCTTCCCACCCAGATTGCGGATTAATCTCATATATCTCAGAAAAAGTAGAAGCAATAGCCTGGTAATTGTCAACAGCGCCGGAAGGGTTAAAATCGATAAGTATTAGGCCATAAAGGTTCCGCGCGCTTGATTTAAAGCGGCATTTTATGAAGATATTGTGTTTATATATTTCTGTAATTTCTTCGCTCATAATAGAGTCCATTAAATTAGCTAATTTTCAGTTGTCAATAATATTAAGAAGCCCGCTTTTAGGTCTTGAGCTGTAATTTTAAATAGTAGTGGTTTTTACAGTTAAAGTGCTTGATTTTACATATAAACTGGATAAAAAAGTCAGATATAAAAAAATTAATAAATTATGCTATGGGGTGTTGCTTATGAAAAAACCAGGAATAACTCTGGTATCTGTAATATATTTTATTTTCACGCTTTTATGCTCATTAATATGTTTGTCATACGGAATAGCTTTGGTTTTAGAGCATTTCGGTTTTGCGTCAAATCTGTGGTTTACAATAATAAATATGGTTTTCAAATTCTTTTTTTCAGATCTTATAATTATGATTTTTATCGGTTTCGCTATTGGAGTTGTCTCAGCGTGGGTTTCACTCCAGCTTTTAAAACGAAAAAAATGGGCTCGACTTTTTTTTATATGTTTTTCGATTATTTTGATTCCCTGGATTGTATATCGGCTGATTAATGCTTTTACAGATATGCCGTTTTATGTTTCTTTAGAAGCTATTTTTGGCTCTAATCCATTAACAAAATATCCTTCCATAATCTATTTTTTTATACCGTTTGTACTGGTATTGTTAGAGATTTTGCTGGTTTACACAATAGTTCTTTTAGTTGGTAAAACAGCTCGGCAGGAGTTTAAATAATGGAGTTGATAGCATTACCAATCTATAATCAGGCAACAATAACTCCAAGAAGAATAGCGGAGTTGTATACTTATGTTCAGGGTGTTAATGATGTACTAATAGTTGATGATGGTTCGGATGATGGTATCGGGGATCTTATTAAAACTGGTGAAAAACTTAAGTATATACGTCATGAAAGTCCGCTGGGATATGGTGGTTCTTTTATTACTGTAATGGAGTATGCTTTTAAACATGATTTTGAGCGTGTCTATTTTCTTGATATATCGAATGAAAACTTTACCGAACCTGTGGTATTGATGCGTGAAATATTGGATAGTGGCGCTGATATTGTTAATATTAGCCGTAAACAGATGAAACAAAAAACTGACGATTATCTAATAATTAATCCATCTGAACCTGTTTCACAAAAAATAAATTCTGTTACCGGGTTCTGTTTGAACGATGTTTTTTCTCCGTTTAAAGGATTTGCTATTAATTCATTAAAAGAGATGACTCTTGAAGAATTTGATGAATCGCTGATTCTTCAATTGTGGATACAATCAGCACATTATAAAAAAAAGGTTCGAGAAGTATATTGTAGTAAAATATTAGATGGTACCATTAATGATATTTCGATTCTTTCGCATGATCCAGAATACTATTTGAATTTTATTCAGGGAGAATTGCTGCTTTACCCTCAGAACTAAATTGGACCATTAGATATAACGGAGTACTTTGATGAAAAAAAAATACAATAAGGAACACGATAAAAACAAGCTGTCATCTTGTCGGATTTTTTATGTCTTTATAATTGGTTTCTTTTTGTTATCTTGTGTGTTATTTGGCTTAATCGGGTTTAAATGGATCATGTCAAACGTACAGTTAAGCGGGAATAATCAAATAGTTGAGCCATTACTCAAATCGATGGAACATATATATGTACTTGTCTCGTTTGTTTTGTTTATGGCTGTTTCATTAATAATGCTTCCTTTTGCCAAAAAAAAAGGCTTAGATATAAAAAGACAGAGGAGTAAAAGGCTTTTTTATTCTCCTTTACTTAGCGCGGGTTTTCTTTTAGTTGTTTGGGCGGTGCCTTTGTTTTATCTGGTTTATTTTGTGGTATTAAATAAATCTTTTGATTTTGTAATTGCCGGAATGTTTTTGTCGTTAATTTTGATATGTTTGGGAGTATCTTCTATCTCTTTTGTTATATGTGATTATCTGGTCGCTCGAATCTTTATTCCACGTTTTGTTGACAATAGTGATGTAAACAGTTGTTCGTCAGCTTTTTTACCAGGCTTAATTTTTAAAAGTATTATGCTGTTTATCTCAACTATTGTTGTTCCTTCAGCAATTTTAATGCAATATATTTATAATATTTCTATAGGTAGTAAAAATATAGAAGCATTTGATGGTATTAAAACATATTATATTATATTTTTAGTTGTAACTTCGGTTTTGTATGCGCTGATAGTGAAATATCATAGAGGACTAATATTGTCTATGACGAATGTTATTACAAAAATGGTAAGAGGTGACTATTCTGGAAGAAATTTAATCACATCGTCAGATGAGGTTGGATTTTTAGCTGAAATAATAAATAACTCAGTTATATCTTTAAAAGAAAAAGAGTTTATAAAAGATACTTTTGGAGATATGGTAGACCCTGTTGTAAGAAATTTTCTTTTAAAAGGTTCATTAAATCTTGAAGGTGATAAAGTTTTTGTGACCTTGATGGTTGTGGATATTTGTAATTATACCGATACGGTTTCAGACCTTAAAGCCGAAGACCAGATAACTTATTTGAATATTTTCTTTGACAGGATGAGCGGTTTAATTGAATCAACAGGCGGTCTGGTTAACAAGTTTATAGCGGATTCTCTTTTAGCAGTATTTGGAGCACCTGTCTCAAACGGAAAACATTCAAATATTGCCTTAGAGTGTGCGGATAATCTGAGAGATTATCTGATTACACTTAACCGAGAGCTATCGGAAAAGAATTTGCCTCTTATTGATTATAGTATAGGGTTGCATACTGGAGAAGTAATAGCTGGAAATGTGGGGTCAAAAAGCCGTATGCAGTATACAATAACCGGAAAGTCTGTAAATACAGCTTTCGGAATAAGTCAGATAGCCCAGATGTACCGTGTTCCAGTATTGCTAAGCAAAAGCACTTATTCAGATTTAGATAATAGTGATGATTTGAATTTAAGATATGTTGATTGTGTGAAACTAAAAGGAGAGACCGAGCCTGTAACTGTTTACGAGTATTTTGAATCAGACAAAGAAAAAAATAAAAAACATAAAAAACGTTACCTTAGTGAATACAATAAAGGGATAGAATATTATCGCGACGGAAAATTCAATGAAGCTTTAAAATGCTTTTTATATTGTCATGAAGAGATGCCTTGGGATTATTTATCAGCAATGTACATTAAACGGTGCAACAAGCTGATAAAAAAACCACCAACTAACTGGAGTAGCGTTGCTATAATTAATCGATAATATGATTTGAATAAAATAAAAATTGCCCTCTGTTTTTGCAGAGGGCAAAATATTTACATTGCGTATTTTTCGAAAGTTTCCTTGAATTTAGGAAGGTATTCTTTATATTTTTTTACATCTTCTTCAATTGGGTTGATAGCCTCTCCTCTTGGAAGAACAGACGCGGAAAGCTGCTCGGCGTCAAAGCTTTCTTTTGTATGTTTGGAAAGAGCCTGAGCCCCTGCTACAGCAGTACCAAGACCTGCCCCTACTGAACCAATAGTTACAACTGGACGCCCCCAAATGCCTGCGGCTCTTCTCATTATTCCCGCGCTGGATGTAGGTCCACCTGTAATATAAAGGGGCTCGCTTGTTTTACGCGCGAATGCTTGTGAATAGGTAAAAACGGCCGCGAGAGAAGAGTCAATGATTCCAGAATAATCAAATTCCAGAGAACCGGAGTCTGAACCAATTCTTACCGGGTCAAATTTTTTAGATGGAGGGAAAGACTCGTTATCTACTTGCCACATAAAAATTCCGTTTGCAGGTGGTGCCGATTTTAGAGCTTCTTCCGCTTTTTTATAATCTTTTTTTGTTAAACCGTAATTTGCACGAACTCGATCCCATACCATCGCGCCGTTTGTTCGACAACCAAACATAAATGGTCGTCCAACACCGTCGTACATGGCATTAGCAAAACCGCCCATATCGTATGATGTACCATCAGTTGCTACCATATTTACAAAGCTTGTTCCAAGGCTAAGCAGGTCACCTTTAATAAGAACTTTAGTCTGTGGGTTGTCGCCTGATCCCGCTGCAATAACACACTCGTTAAATCCGTATTTTTCTTTAAAATATGTGGCAATAGAACCTACAATAGAGTCGGGGGAGGTTATGTCAGGAAGTTTCGCAGTTAAAGAACTGTTGCCGCCAGGTAAAGAAGATGACACAGCGTCAATAAGAGTATTTGACCAGTTGCGTTGTTCATAATTCATCAGAGACATACCGCATGCGTTACCAAAATCAATAGGAACTTCACTATTGCCACATAAAACAGCCGGTATAAAACTTGATATAAGTTGAATTTTTTCGGTTTGCTGGTAAACTTGTGGAAACTGTTCGCCGACACGGCGGATTACTGCACCAGTAAAACGTAATGGAGAATCTGATCCGGAAATCATTATCATTTTGTCTTTTCCGCCAGCGGCTTCCCTGATCGCGTTAGCTTGTGTTTCGGTATTGGATGTTTTCCAAATGGGAGCGGTCTGATATGAGAATGAAGAGCCGATTATTGAAACAAGGTCTCCACTATCATTGCCGGCATTATTTAGTGAAGAAAAATAAGATTTTGCTTTTTTATTAAGATAAAGGTGTCCATGCTGTTGGCCTGATGTGTTAATAACCTTAATTGCCGACATGTCTATGCCGTCTTTTTTCATGTCTTCAAAAAGCGCATCAATAGAGGCAATATACATCAATGGGGGCTGATCAGCTTCACCTGCTTCTCTTGGGGGAACGAGGTACTCTTTATGATTAATTCCGTAGCAGTTTAATCGAGGATCCGATGCATAATCGAGTGATTTGCTGTAAACTATTTCGCCGTTATCAATGTCAATAAGCACTCCGGTCATACTTTGGGTGCTTGAATCAAGACCAAGTGAAAGTCTTTTCATGTTATTCTCCTTTTCTATCTGATAAAATATAAAATTCCTAAAATACATACAATATGGGAGACTCGGCACACGCTTCTGTCAATTATTTTTAAAAAAAGGCTTTTTAAAAGGATTTATAAATTATTAGGTTTATTAAATCGTTTTAAATCATCTGATCTAAAAACCCATTCCGGCGTTATGATCTTTTTTGAATCGGTTCTATACCACGGAGATATCGTCGAATCCGTGGGATTAATTAATATCTGAATTTCTTGAGCTGGCATAAAGCTTTGAGCAAGCATAAACATTTTTTCACCCGAAGCTGAAACAGCGGTATCAATTACAATTATTGCATGACCGTATGGAGAACCTTTCTGTATAAAAACATCCCCTGGTTTAACATCCATAATCTTGACGGGTCTAAGTTCTTTTATAAGAGAAGCAGTGTTGGCGTAAGAAAAAATGTAGTTCATATACTTTCTAAAATTATTATAATCATTTAGCTTGCCTCCGAAAGAATTGTAAAAACGTGGCTTACCATCGCTTAAAAATGTGAAATGAATGTTTGAAAAATCCGATTTATTGAAAAAATATTCGGCTCTTAAAAGCATTACTGCGTCAGCGCATTGAAGCAGATCACGGTCGCCTGTATCGTAATCCAGAACAGATATATAAATACCTTTCGGTTCTTTGATCTTTTTATTAAAATAGCGTACTTTGTGTCCGTAAGGTTTCAGGGGAAGATTTTGAATAAAATTTTCATAACTTCCTTTTCTAAAAAGTTCTCTCTGGAAGCCTGCAGGAGTTAAAAATCTTTCGATAACGGAAGATCCATCTTTTATTAAAAATGGAGATTCTAAAAATTGGTTATTATAGGAAATTATAAAATCTGTAGGATTAAGATATCCTTTTGTTGAATTGGAATACCCGCCTTCCACACCAAGGGAAATATCTTCTCTTAATTCAAAATGAAGATGTGCATAGTAGAGCCCGTCCGCATTTCCTATATTACCTATTTGAAAACGGTGCTTTACAAAATCACCTGTTTTTACATGGTAGTCATGCAAGTGACCGTAAAGTGAGCAGATTAATTTATCATTTTTTAGTCTATGTAAAATCATTACAACGTTGCCCCATCCTGGACCGGCGTTTGCTGCAAAAATCACAAGACCATTGCCGATGCTGTACACAGGATCACCAAGATCGGTATCTCCGCCGCCAATACCGTTCCAGTCTTCTCCCAGATGGTATTTATTATCAAAATTCTTATTACGTATTCCAAAGTTTTGGGCATTATAGTAATCTTTAAGCGGAGGTTTGCCTACTGGCATTGATAGCTCGGAGGCAATATAAGTATCATTGGTCATGATTAATGTAAAAGGATTGTCTTCAGTTTCAAAAGATTTGGAGGTCTCTTTAGTGCAGCTGTTTGAAATTAGCACGGTTAAAAACGGAATAAAAAAAAACGCGGTGGCGAAAATCGTTAATCCGCGTTTATATTTAAAACTATTATATATCTTCATGTTTTAGCATTATTTCTGAACCGATACCAGAATCGGTAAATATTTCCAATAAAACAGAGTGCTCTACGCGACCGTCGATAATTGAAGTTTTGTGTACACCGTTTGTGATAGCAGAGATGCAGCATTCTGTTTTAGGAATCATGCCACCTTTGATTACTTTATCACTTATCATCTGCTTTATTTCATCAATGGTAGCCGAAGATACTAGCTTATCATCTTTTTTTATTCCTTCAATATCTGTTAAAAGAATCAGTTTTTCGGCGTTTAAAGCTTCAGCAATTTTCCCGGCGGCCGTATCGGCGTTAATATTAAAAGTTTGTCCTTGCTCGTTTACACCAATAGGGGCAATTACCGGTATATAATTTTCTTTATCCAGAGTTTCGATTATGCTAGGGTTAACTTTGCGAACGGTTCCTACGTGGCCTATATCAACTTGATTTTCTCCATCCTGATGATAAATCTTGTCGGCAAGTATCAGATTTGCGTCTTTTCCTGAAAGACCAACAGCACGTCCACCCTCCATGTTAATCATGTTGACAATCTCTTTATTAACCTGGCCAACAAGTACCATTTCGGCAATATCCATTGTCTCTGAATCTGTAACACGTAATCCATTTTGAAAGACAGACTCTTTACCAACACGGGAAAGCAGGTTTGCAATTTGGGGGCCGCCACCGTGAACGATAACAGGGCGAATGCCTACATATTTCAAAAGAACCATATCAAGAGCGAATGCGCGTTTTAGTTTGTCTTCGACCATGGCGTTACCGCCATACTTTATAACGAAGGTTTTTCCAGAAAACTTCTTTATGTATGGAAAGGATTCAATTAGGGTATTAATTTTATCAATGTATTTTTGCATAATCGGCTCCTGAGATATATGATTAGTCCGGTTTCAATTCATTAATAAACCGTTTGTATTTAGATTCATCTTTTAGCATTTCTTCTGTCCAGATGTTAACTTTACCGGTTAGCTCATCCACCATTTTCCGGTCAATATCATCCATTTTTTTCCTGGCCTCCATATTGGCAAGTTCGAGATCAATTTGGAGGGCATAAAGCTCTTTTGTGCATTGAATAATTTTTTTACGGTCTTTTTTCTTAGCAAGAAATAGAGTTTCGAATTCATCTCTTTTAGAGTCAATTTTTTCCATTAACTTATTGTTGGTATCTTCGATTGCTTTTGCTACTTTTGATTTTTCTTCATTATACGGGTCAGCAAAAGAAGCAGTTGTGGCATTTGTAAAAATAACATTCATGGGCCAATATGGATTCGCTTCGTCATGTTGGTTGCTATTTTGATTATCTTGTGCAATTAATATGGTGCACATGAAAACAATTGAT
>ERZ795053.707-NODE-707-length-42495-cov-7.262959_pt1 | contig 42495 bp, 33 predicted proteins | sample MGYA00375137_ERZ795053 | MGnify/ENA primary metagenome ERZ795053 (study PRJEB30182, sample SAMN05720284) | activated sludge metagenome | isolation source: Anaerobic digester | place: Hong Kong | collected 2014-12-17 ... | reverse complement strand
ATATTTTTACAAAATAAAAGCGGCGATGGTTCAAGTATTTCGGGCAGTTCCTAAAATTAAACGATCATCTGTTTATCCTCGTCCCAATAAACCTTGCGGCCTTCACGATAGGCAATAGTTCCCATATGTGCCGTCATGGCTTCTTCAAACCCTCGATCGACATTGCAGCTCGGCTCTCCTCCCCCGCGGATGCAATCGAGCCAGTCCTTGATGTGCAGATGGGAAGTATCCACCCGTTTTCCACCACGATAGGTATAAAGCAAACCCCTTCCGGCAAAATACTGCTCTGTTGCCGAAGTGATGGCATCCACCTGTTTCATGCCGGGCGTGAAGGAATAGAGCGGTAATTTGGGATCGATCAGGCCCTCATCCAGCTTTTCACGGTATTTGGTGGAACCGGAATCGACGTAAATTTTCAGATCGCCACCCACCTCCATATAAGCATCATGACCCATGATGACCCGCCCGCGTGATTTATTACTGGCCAGCGAGGCGCTGTACATCAGCGTTAGATCCTGATCAGGATATTCAAAGGTTTGTTGCAAAACATCCGGTACGGTACGGCCATCTTTGTAAAAATAAATACCACCCGAAGAAACTGCTGATCTTGGGATCCCCAAGTCCAGGATCTGGTTCATGGCATCGTACTCATGGGTAAACAAATCGCCTGATAAACCGGTGGAATAATCCCACCAGCAGCGCCAGCGAAAAAAGCGTTCCAGGCTGAAGGGATGCCAGGGCGCCGGGCCGATGAATTGTTCCCAGTCGATGTTGTTTGTGCCTGCTCCCTCTTCAATATTATACACCCAGGCGCCATTCGGACTGTTGCGATTGGTGGTAACCTCCACAAGGTTCACTTTACCGAGGATATCCTTTTTGATCGCTTCTTTGGCTTTATAATAGGCTTCGGTTTGCCTGAGCTGATGCCCCAATTGGAATACGATATTGTTCTCCCTTACGGCCTTCCGGACTTCATAGGTTTCAGGGACAGTCCAGGTCATGGGCTTTTCGCAATATACGTGTTTACCGGTCCTTGCCGCTTCGATGGTGATGGTGCCATGCCAGTGGTCGGGCGTGGCGATGATCACTGCATCAATATCATCGGCAGCCAGCAAATCCTTGTAATTTTTATATCGCCGGGGTTGATCAGCCATTTCACCATCAGAACCCAATCGTTTTACATTGGCACATGCCTGCAAACCTCTTTCAGCATTTTTATCGTAAATATCGCAAAGTCCGTTCACCACAACGTTCAGATCTTCCTGTTCCAGAAATTCCTGGTAACGCTTATCGGTGCTGTTTTTGGCAGTAGCTTCCAGGTAATCATCGATGATCTCAGGGCGCAAAAAACCGGCTGCTTTCAGCAAAGACCTTCCCCGGCCGCCGGTGCCGATGATCCCCAACCGGATCTGTTTATCCTTGCTAACCACACGGTTTAAAACCGGATTTTCCGTATCAATACGCACTTCTTCCTGAATGGCCTGCTTGAGTAAATGGTCGTAACGGTTTTTCTGATACCAGCTATACGCAAAAGCGCCAACAACAGGCACGGTAGCCAGTCCTTTAATGATATCGCGTCTTGTTATTTTTTTTGAATTTTCTTCCATTACTTTGATTTTTTCAAATTGGTGATCAACCGGCAAAGTCCGATCCTTTGAGAAGTTGGAAAATAAAACAGCACCAGCATGGCTACAAGTTCAATGAGTACCTTATTCACGATCAGATAACTTCCTTCGGTGGGCAGTCCGTACTTGAGCCCAACGAATGGCGGATGCGATAAATAATAAAGCGCCAGAAGGGCTACTCCCCCAAGCAGTGCCGGTTTTTCAAGCACACCTAAAATTAACACAAGGCCGATCAAAATGAGCGCCCACACATTGATAAAATCTACTGCCGCCAATAGGGTTTCGGAACCGGCCATCCTGTAAAATAATCCCTTAAATAAACCTTCAGAGTCGAGCAGGTAACCTACAGCCGACCAGTTTGGATTGGTAAGTTTCACAAGGCCTTCATACAAAAAGTGCCAGCCAATTAACACACGCAACGCTGCCAGCCAAAACACCTGCATTTTAGATAAATCCGAATTGATAATTTTATTCATATGCTTTACCAAAAATTAATTATCCCCTTTTAATTCTTTTATAAAAATATCTTTCCACCTCACTTTTACGCCTCCTCCATCATGAATCTGAAGTGCAATCACACCCTTTGCTTCACCAATTTTTTCGTCGAAAAGATCGGTCATTAATTCATCATTCAGCCAGGTCATAACCCGGTTACCCTGCACCTGTATCACCAATGTGTTCCATTCGCCTTCTTTCAGAATATTCTCCCTTTCGTCGGGAATTTGATTGAGCCATCCCCTGCCATACGATTCATAAATGGCCCCGGAATTATTTCCGGCGGGAGCTACTTCCACCTGCCAGCCACTGATTTTGGTTCCTTCAAGCTTTGAACGGAAAAATACACCGCTGTTGCCATTGCTCTCCTGCTTGAATTTCAGTCGCAAAATAAAATCTTTAAATTCCTGGTCTGTGGCCAGGTAGCCATAATCCTCACCTGAAGCACTTTCACAAACCAGTTCATGATCTTCAACGTACCATTTTTCATCACCATAAATCTTCCACCCATCGAGATCTTCCGTATTAAAAAGTGGATATCCCACATCGGTCAGATCACGCACTTTTATGTTTCTGAATTTGATGACACTTCCATGATCCTGCAGACCGATATGTCCGTTTCGCGCCAAACCATAATAGGGATAAGCATCCCATTTACCACTGTTTTTGCGTGCTTTCCAATCGTCGGTCCACAACTGATAATCCACAATCAAATCGCCATTCAGGTAATGTTGTACGCGGCCATTATGAACAATAATTCGGCTTGAGTTAAACTCACCCACTGGCTTGAGGCGTTTATCTGATGCATTGTGCATGGCATAGTTGGCACCTGTTTTTTGCCATTCTTCCAGTTTTTGCGGAAAACCGATATCGTCAATCAATTGGTATTCGGGCCCGGTGGCATAAGTGGTAGGATGGTCACCTTCGAGTACATGGAAAAATATGCCGCTGTTTCCGCCTTCTGAAATGGCCCAGTCGAGTGTTAGTTCAAAATCTTCATAAGTCTTCCGGGTAATGATATCACCCGATAAATCGCTTCCGGCACCCAACGAAACCAGATTACCATCCTGAATAACCCATCCCGGCCCGACAGAATCTTGTTTAAATCCCCGCCAGGCATCCAAACTTGAGCCATCAAAAAGTATGTCCCAATCGGAAAAACTGTTGTTATTTGATTCAGAACCATGCAACTCTTTTTCTTCCGGATTGTCTACTTTTTGAGACTTTTGCTGACAGGAAATCAAAAACAGAACGACTAAAGGCAAAAGTGTTAAAAATCTGTTCATCCTATTTTGTATTGAATTTGAAACACATTGTAGAAACTTTGATAAAAGTAACAATTGTTGAATTGAAAGTTCAAATGATGTTCAAAAAAGACAAATTTATAATAATTACAAATTATTATCTTTGATGCAGATTTAAATTAGTTTCAAACAATAAAAACATAAACATCAGTAAATTATGAAAGCAAAATTACTCTCAACACTCGTTTTCAGCATACTCATAGCAGGCTTCACACTGGGGCAAAGCCTGGTACTCACCTACGAAGGAACCATCCTCGAACCCAATGAAGAAGTAATGGCCGAAGGTGCTGTTTCAGGAGAAATCGTTGTAGAAATGGACGTAACCAATAATAGTAGCGGATCCATTGATGTGCTTTTACAAAGATATGAGGAAGATATGGTACCCGGTTCACAAAGCGCTATTTGCTGGGGCGGTTTATGCTATCCTCCCAATGTTAGTTTATCTCCATCAGCAACAACAATTGGTGCTGGCCAAACTGTATTGGCTGAATGTCAGCTTCACTATTATCCCAATGGAAATCCAGGTGTATCAACCATATCCTACACGCTTTTTGATGGTGCCAACGTGAATGATTCCGTTTTTGTAACCGTTCATTATGATGGATTGATGACCAGCATTGAGGTTAACTACGGCATTGAAACCAAGGCTTATCCCAACCCTGCCAACGATTTTGTAACACTCAAACTCGACAGCGAAGTTGAAGCAGGAACCATGGTTGAGCTTATCAGCAGCGTGGGTACAGTGGTTACCGAAATGGGAATATCAGGAAATGAAGCACGTATTGCAACAGCCGACCTGGCTGAGGGTATGTATTTCTACAGGATCGTAAATAATCAAACTGTCAATGCTTCAGGAAGGATTATTGTGCAACACTAATATTGTTTCAAAAATTAAAAAATAGGTCACTGATGGTGGCCTTTTTTTTTGCCCTGAAATTCACACTGATTGTTAATAAGCTGCCTGTACTTGGGTTTATCAAAAACAAGATGAAACACTTAATAACTTGTAAACTCATTGATATCATAAACATCCGGAGGTTAAAACCAACAATTAAAATGCTGCTTAATAAGTTTTGATTGTGTTTTTCAAACCGATATTCTATTTTCGCTAAACCTACATGACTGCCTATTTCTATATATTGAGCTGCTCCGACGGCACCTTTTATACCGAAGTTACACATGACCTTGTAAACCGCGTGGGCGAGCATATTGAGGGCTTGAACCCTTCAGCATATACGTATAGCAGGAGACCGGTAAAACTTGTTCATTATGAAACATTTGACACTATTGAACAGGCTTTAAAGCGATGGTCGGAGCTTGCAAGAACTACCAGGTGGAAAAAATCAGAAATGTTGAAAATAGGACTGGGAAAATAATTTCCTGCTTACCACTTCATCCATTTATTTCCCTAAAATGCATATTTTTATTGAATGAAAAGTAATCAAATCAGGATTGCGGTTTTGTTGGGTTCCATCTCGGTGATCGGTATCATCGCATTCCAGATTTATTGGGTGAATAAAACATTTAATCTTGCAGAGCAGCAGTTTAATCAAACCATTGAAATTGCCTTATACAATGTAGCTGAAAAAATGGCTGATTTTAACAAACATGAGCTTCCCAATGAAAACCCGGTACGACAAATATCGTCGAATTATTTCATCGTCGACATCAATGACATGATTGACGCCAGTATCCTCGATCACTACCTGAAAACCGAATTCGAATACCGAAATATCAGGATCGATTATGAGTATGCTATTTATGATTGCGAAACTGATAAAATGGTTTTCGGAAGTTACTATAATCCTTCGGAAGAAGCATCCACTCAAAACAACAGGGCTTTTCAAAAATATGATGAATTCACGTATTACTTTGGAATAATATTCCCATCCAAGACCTTGTATATCCTTAAAACCATGAATATCTGGATCATTTCAACCTTTGTATTGATTACGGCATTGGTATTTTTTGCTTATGCCATTTTTGTGATCCTCCGTCAGAAACGATTGTCGGAAATTCAGCGCGATTTTATCAATAATATGACCCATGAGTTTAAAACTCCCGTTTCAACCATCGCCATTTCAGCCAAGGTACTATCTGACCCATCCATAATTAACGATCCCGAAAGGCTCCACAACTACGCCGAAATCATTGAAACCCAAAACAAAAGGCTCGAACAGCAGATAGATAAGGTGCTGCAGGTTGCCCGTATTGAAACCAATAAGTTCAAACTCCACAAAGAGGCCATTGAAATTGATCCGCTTTTGATGGAAATTTCGCAGGCATTTGCTCGCCCGTTGAAAGAAAAAAATGGCAACATCAGTTTGGATTTAAACCTTGGCAGCAAAACCATCTTTGCCGACAGGCATCACATGATGAGCGTAATTTATAATTTGCTTGACAATGCGGTTAAATATTCGGGTAATGATGCTCAAATTATTATTAAAACAAGCCTGAAAGCTGAATCTGTGGAAATTTCTATTCAGGATAACGGGATAGGAATACCCAAACATTTGCACAAAAAGATTTTTGATAAGTTTTACCGCATTTCAAGTGGCGACATCCACAATGTAAAAGGGTTTGGGATAGGTTTGAACTATGTTAAAAATATCATCAATGAGCATAACTGGCAAATTAAATTGGTAAGCGAATCCGGAAGAGGCAGCACTTTTATAATAATTATTCCAAATTAATTACTACAAGTTAAACTGCAACCTTTTTTTTGTATCTTGGCAGTTCGAATCAAACCCGCTAACCATTATGGTTAACCCAAAGAATTTATTTCCATCTGCGTTCAATAATTCATTGAAAAAATTCACCAAATTATCTGATTATGGGAAAAACACAACGAAAAAAGGTTACAGAAGAGCAGGCATTTGAAAATCCTGCCAGCGATTTTTATGTAGTAGGAATTGGTGCTTCTGCCGGTGGCCTGGATGCCATTCAGCGTTTTTTTGATTATATTCCTGCCAATACGAATATGGCTTTTTGTGTCATTCAGCATTTGTCGCCCAATTTTAAAAGCCTTATGAACGAGTTATTGCGCAGGCACTCCCAAATACAAATCAAGGTTGCTGAGGATGGAGAAATCCTGAAACCGAACCACATCTACCTTAACAATAAAGATAGCAATCTCATTGTGCAAGATGGGAAGCTGACCTATGTTCCCAAATCGGATAAGAGCATTTTAAATTTTCCGATAGACCTGTTTTTTCATAGCCTTGCCAACGAATACCTGAACATGTCGATCGGGGTGATTTTATCAGGTACCGGAACAGATGGCTCGAGAGGTATACAATCCATTCGTCATGCCGGAGGTACCGTAATGGTTCAGCACCCCGACTCAGCACAGTTCAATGGCATGCCAAATGCGGCGCTTGGTACCAATCACGTTGAATACGTGGGCATACCAGAGGAACTGGCCATAGAGGTTACAAAATTCCCAAACAAAGTATCATTTCTGTCTGACGTAGGCCAAAAAGGTAGCAAGTCGCCTTCGGAAATTTTCTTTTCGCAAATCTTAGATCAATTACATACTTTTTCAGGAATTGACTTTAAAAAATACAAATACGGCACCTTGATAAGGCGCCTCGAAAAGCGGCTTAATTTTACCAATCACAAGCAATTATCTGATTATCTTGCTTACCTGAAACAAAGCCAGGAAGAAAAAGAGATTCTGCAAAAAGATTTCCTGATCGGAGTTACTAATTTTTTCAGAGATAAGGAGGCATTTGAATATATAAAAACCAAAATATTATCCCAGATTTTTGAAAAGGTTAAAACGAACGAGGTAATCCGGGTATGGGTGGCTGCTTGCTCTACCGGTGAGGAGGCTTATTCACTGGCAATATTAATGGAAGAATATATCAGGAACCATAACCTTAAATGCACCTATAAAATATTCGCCACAGATATTGATGGAGAAGCCATTGAATATGCCAGCCTTGGGGAGTACACCGTAAATATCATTGCGGATATTCAACCTGATTATCTGAACCGCTATTTCCTGAAAGTTGGAAATATATTTCGTGTAGATAAATCGATCAGGGAAAAGATCGTTTTTTCCAAACATAACATCCTGCGTGATCCCCCATTTATAAAAATGGATTTGATTTCGTGCAGGAATATGTTGATCTACATTAATAATCAATACCAGGAAAAAATACTTACAAGTTTCCAGTTTGCTTTAAACGTGGGTGGAATTTTATTCCTTGGCAACAGTGAAAACCTTGGCAAACTTGAAAATCAGTACATGGTGCTCAATAATAAATGGAAAATTTATAAATTGCAAAACAAGCTTACCGCCCATGCAGTGAGTTACCAGATGAATGAAAGGATCAAGGATCTTGGTATTAAAAAACCGACAGGTAATCTTTTCCATCAAAAATTTTTCGAAACTGAACCCAAAGAAAAAACTTATATCAATAACCTGCTAACCCAGTTTGTCCCTAACTGTATTTATATTAACGCTGAATACAGAGTATTGTACGTTCAGGGTGATGTTAGCAAATATCTTCGCATTAATAGCGGTATACCTAATCCCAACCTGCTTAATATGATCGATGAAAACCTATCAGCAATGGTAAAAAATGGGATTAGAAGATCGAAAGAAGAGAAAAAAGAGATCATTTTTAAGGATATCAAACTTAAAAAATCAGGGGAGCATGTAAATATCCGTTTCAAAACAGTAAAACTTTCACCCAATCACGATACCTTTTTAATTATATTTAGTGAAGATATTAAACCAGCGCCGGGCGCGATAGTATACGACCAATATGAGCTTGATGAGTTTTCGAAACAGCGTATCGAGGACCTTGAACGGGAATTAAGAACCAAAGAAATGACCCTTCACAATATCGTGGAGGAGCTTGAAACAAGTAATGAAGAGCTTCAAACTTCCAATGAAGAATTATTGTCGAGCAATGAAGAACTTCAAAGCACCAACGAAGAATTACAATCGGTAAATGAAGAGCTTTACACGGTAAATACCGAAATGCAGGCACGGAATAAAGAGCTTAGCGACCTCACCAATGATGTTGACAACCTGCTCAAAAGCACCAATATCGGAACCCTGTTTGTTGACCTGAGCCTCACCATTCGTAAATTCACACCTGCACTTAAATTACATTTTAACTTAAATGACGGGGATATTGGGCGCCCCATCAAAGCTTTTGCATCCAGATTTCCATCAGATAAACCTGACGATTTGGTTGACAAAATTACCAAAGTTATTGAAACCCTTGTTTCGCATGAAGAGGAGATTGTAGGTACGGAAGGCAGGTACTTCCTTCGGCGGATTACACCATTTATAACCTCCGCCAGGGTAATTGATGGAGCAGTAATTACATTGGTAGATATTAGCTCAACCAAAAATGTTGAGAACCAGCTTAGAATTCAAAAGGATTTACTTTCAAAGTTCATGGATGCAGCCACTGATTCCTTTGTTCTTTGGGATAAAAACCTGAATCTCGTTGATATAAACAAAACAGGTCTTGGCTTTTTCCCCAAAGGAGTGCTTAAATCGTCATTGATCGGAAAACATATTTCAGAAATTGACCCCACCGCCGAGATTACCGGAAGAATCAAGGATTATCAAAAAGTTATAAAAACGGGCCAACCGGTTATTAAATTTGATCAGGTAAATGATACCTTTGGCGGCAGACACCTTAACTTAAGAACCTTCAAAGTCGCTGATGGCATTGGAACAATCGCCTCAGATATTTCTGAAATTGTTTTAGCAAGTGAAAAAATTAAAACCAATGAGATTAAATACAGAAGTCTTTTTGAACGCTTGTCAAGTGGATTTGCTCTACATAAAGTAATTTATGACTCAGAGAACCAACCTGTTGATTACATTTTCCTGGAAGGGAATAAAAAATTTGAAATATATACTGACCTTAAGCTTTCAAATATAATAGGTAAAAGAGCAACTGAAGTATTTCCTGGAATTGCCAATATGAAACCTAACCTTATAAAAATTTATGGGGATGTTGCAAAAACAGGCAGGTCCAAAAAACTGGAATTTAAATTTGGCCCACTCCAGGATAAATGGTTCAAAGTAACTGTTTTCAGACCTATGGAAAATCATTTTGCCACTGTATTTGAAGATATCACCGATAAAAAAGCATATGCTGATAAAATTGAAGATGAGCGTAAAAAATTGATGAGTATTTTTAACGGACTTGAATCCTATATCTGTATTGCTGACCCCAAAACTTATGAAATATTGTTTGCAAATGATGAATTGAAAAAAAGATTCCCGAAAGTAATCACCGGCAGAAAATGTTACGAGGTTTATCGGAATCAGGATATCCCGTGCGAAATTTGCAATAACGAGAAAATATTTGGTCATAATTTGGGAAAAGTTTTTGAATTTGAAGAATACAATAAAAAAACCGGGAAATGGATGCATCGCCTAAATAAGGCTATTAAGTGGGGCGATAAATATGTGCGGTTCGAAATGTCGACCGATATAACAGATCGAAAGGTAGCAGAGCAATCCCTGGCCGAAAATGAAAACCGTTTTCGCTCATTTTTCGAAAGTACCCCGGTAGGAATGTACCAATGTGATTTAAATGGCAGCCTTATTTTCGGTAATAATGAATTGCAGAAAATACTGAACATAAAAACCGCTGAAAAAAATAAAACACCCATACTCCCCTTCGTAAAAGCCTTAAAAGCAAATGAGGAACGATGGTATAAACTGGAACAGGGTGAAGTTATTTCCGATTTTGAATACCTTTTTAATTCGGGTAAAAATGGGAATAAGAATTTAAATATATCAGTAGCCAGATCAAAAGATTGCCTAACCGGTATGATTTTGGACAACACAGATAAAAAACAAAACCAGGTTGAGATCATTAAAAAACAGGAAATATTAAACTTTGCTGAAGAGCTTGGAAACCTTGGATCCTGGGAATGGAACATCAATGATAATAAAGTTTATTTGTCGGATAATGCCTTTAATATTCTGGGCATTGATCCGAAACAATTTGATAACAGCATGAAGTCATTTATACAAATGATCCACCCTGCTGATCAGCAAATGTTTGATGAAATTATCCGTAAACTTGATATCGGTAACAACAGAAGTTTTTATGTATTTAGTTTCATCCGGCCAAACGACAGAATAGAAAAACAAATTTCGGGAACAAGTTTTCTTTCGCTGGACGAAAAACAAAAACCGGAAAAAGTAAACGGAATCATTTTCGATATTAGTGAAGAGCAAAAAACCAAGGATAACCTGGTAAAACTGAACAAAGAATTACTGCATACCAACGAAAAACTAAGCAGGACAAACAATGAATTAAGGCAGTTTGCCTACATCACCTCACACGACTTGAACGAACCTTTGAGAATGATCACGGGATTTATGGGCCTCATTACTAAAAACTATGCCGATAAACTGGATGATGAAGGCCGTGAATATATCAAATTTGCGGTGGATGGAGCAGAAAGAATGAAAAAACTGATCAAAGACCTGCTGCTCTACTCAAGGATCGACACACGTGCCTCGCAGCACATACATGTTAATTTAACTAAAGTGTTAGACGATATTTTAAGAAATCTGGATATAGCAATCAGCGAATCGGGTGCAATCATTAAAATTGGCAAACTCCCAATGGTTAACGCAGAACCTTCGCAAATGACTCAATTGTTCCAGAACATGGTGGCAAATGCAATAAAATTTAAAGGTAAAAAATCGCCTGAGATAAGCATCTCGGTTGTTGACAAAGATCCCTTTTGGGAGTTTGCAATTGAAGATAATGGCATTGGAATAAAAAGTGAATACTTTGATAAAATATTCGGCATTTTCGAAAGGCTGCATTCACGCGAAGAATACGAAGGCACAGGCATTGGGTTGGCCGTTTGTAAAAAAATAGTTGAACGACATAATGGGACCATCCATGTTGAATCAAAATTTGGACACGGAACCACTTTTTATTTTACAATACCAAAAAAACTTTAACAAATGTCAACTGAGAAACCATTAAACATACTACTTGTAGAGGACAATCCAGGAGACATCAGATTACTAAAGGAATTTTTCAAGGAATATCGCATTGAACATCAATTACAGGTAAAATTCGATGGTGACGAAGCCATTACCTACCTGTCGGAGATTAAATCAGATACAAATAGGCCAAACCTGATTTTTCTGGACATCAATCTACCTAAAAAAAGCGGGTTTGAAGTGCTTGATTATATCATCCTGGATGAGGATCTTTCTAAAATACCTGCTGTTTTCCTGTCATCTTCAAATGACCCTTATGATCGGAGTCAATCTATTAAACGGGGTGCAAAAGCTTATGTCGAAAAGCCGCTTGATTTGATGGAATTCTTTAATATTATTCATAATATTGAAAACTGTAAAATTAATATCACCTTTAAAACCTGATTTTAAGAAAAAGGATAATTTGAATAATTACTTTCCATTCCCCATTTGAATTGTTTTGTTTACCGTAATTTTTTACACCCAACCAAAACATTTACAACCATTTAAACCAAGATACATTTTAACCTGCCACTTGCAATCTATATGCAAAAAAATAAAGGTTGATGTAACAAAAGAAACCCTTCCACAGTAATAAAAGCATATCCGAGAAACCCCGAATTATGAGAGTCCTATTGCTTGAAGATAACCCAGGTGATGCCAGGTTAATTTCAAAATATCTTTTGGATAAAAATAAAGATATTGATCTTGTTGTAATACAGAATCTGACCGATGTAATAAATGCCACTAAAAACGGTTACGAGTTAATAATTACCGACCTTGGCCTGCCCGACTCTACAGGATTACAAACTGTAAAAACACTTAATGATATTTATCCAAATCTGCCCACCATTGTGTTAACCGGCCTCAATGATGAAGTAACGGGTTTGGAGGCTGTAAAAATGGGTGCCCAGGATTACCTGTTAAAAGATGAAATTACACCCGAATTATTATACAGGGTGATGAAATATGCCGTTGAACGTAAAAAAACCGAACAGCAGCTTAAAAGTTTGGCCGATACAAAAGATAAGTTTTTCTCAATTATTGCCCATGACCTTAAAAATCCATTCCTCGGAATCATCAGTTACATGGATTACTTTATTCAAAATTACAAGAAACAGTCACCAGAGGATATGCTCAGGATTTTTGAGGTGATGCTCGACAGCTCCAGAGGAACATTCAATATGCTCAAGAATTTGCTGAACTGGTCTAGGAGCCAAACCGGACATATCCAGCTCAAACCCAGAATGTGCAACCTGTCAGAAATAATCCGTGAGCAAATAAAAACACTTCAAAGTACGCTATACTCCAAAGAAATTGAAATCATAACCAATATTTCCCCGGATCATGAAGTTTATGTTGACTCGGAATCCTTCAGGGTGGTATCATTTAACTTACTTACAAATGCAATAAAATACTCTCACAGGAATAACTTCATTGAGGTAAGCAGCAAAACAACCCACAACAAACTGCGGATTGACATAAAAGATCATGGTATTGGAATGGACAAATCACAAATTGATAACCTGTTTACCCTGGATTGTTATACTTCACGCATTGGTACTGCCAAAGAACGGGGAACCGGGCTGGGGCTTATCGTTTGCAAAGATTTCATAGAAATGAACAACGGAACCATTTCAGTCAATTCAAAAACAGGCAAAGGATCTACCTTCACCATAGAAGTACCTGTTACAGACCAATAATTTATAAGCACTCAAATTTTGAATGTATCTTTACATCGTAATAATTTGATGGCAAAAAGCTTATGCATTCAATTTTATATGTTGAGGATGATCCGGATCTTGCCTTTGTAACACGCGAAAATCTGCAGTTAAAAGGATACCAAATTACTTTATGTAAATCGGGTACTGAAGCGCTGAAGGTATTTAACAGCAGCCATTTCAAGCTCTGCATACTGGATGTAATGTTGCCACAAATGGATGGATTTACCCTCGCAAAAAAAATCCGTGAACAAAACGAACATATTCCGATCATTTTTTTAACTGCGCGCTCTATGATGGAAGACCGGGTAAAAGGATTCTCCATTGGCGGTGATGATTACCTGACCAAACCATTCAGCATTGAAGAATTGGTACTAAAAATTGAAGTTTTTTTGAAGCGAAATAAAGTTTCAACAGATTCAAAATCAAGCAGGGGTATTTTCAAACTTGGGAATTACACATTTGATTATTTTAACATGAACCTGAGTATCGGAGATAAAGTTCAGAGACTTACTTCCCGCGAAGCCGAACTTTTAAATTTTTTGGTTCAACATCCCAATGAAGTGATCAAAAAAGAGGAAATTCTGAAGGATGTGTGGGACAACGACAGTTATTTCAACAGCCGTAGCCTCGATGTTTTTATCAGCAAACTCAGGAAACACCTTTCCGCCGATCCGAAAGTTAAAATAAACAATATTCATGGCATCGGGTTTATACTCGTAATTGAACAATAATCTATAATTTTGGAGTAAATTTTTTACTTTCCAACCGAATAAAATTTAAACCATATGGGTCAGGAAGATCATAAATTAGCAGCCATCGTTTTTACCGATATTGTTGGGTACACCAAACAAATGGAAGAAAATGAGCTACGCACCATGCAGTTATTGCAACAGCAGCGTGAAATCATTTTCCCGCTTGTAAAATCTTTTGGGGGCGAAGTAATCAAGGAAATTGGTGATGGACTTATGATGATGTTCGGCAGTGCTGTAGAGGCGGTAAGATTTGCCATTGCTGCCCAAAACAGGCTAAAAGATGAGGAACTGACCATTAGGGCCGGGATCCATATTGGTGATGTGATCTTCAGGGATGGGGATGTATTTGGTTCGGCAGTTAATACTGCAGCTCGCATTGAACCGCTGGCTCCACCCAATGGCATCTGTATTTCGGAGGATGTGCACAGCCAATTGCAAAACAAATCTGATATTGAAACTATTCCGCTTGGCAAAAAGGAATTAAAAGGGGTAAAATCCGCTGTTGGTATTTACGAGGTTTATATTGATGGGATTACCCAACGAGAGCAACGCAACCTTGCTTTTATCATTAAAGACCTTTGGAAACGGGCCGTAATCCAAATTGTAATCGGATATCTTGCCAGCGCCTGGATCATCAGGCTGGCAGTGACCTCTATCGTCGACAGCTACCTTTTATCTCCCTACCTGGATGATCTCACGTGGGTGATTTTAATTTCCTTGTTGCCCACCGTTTTCCTTTTTTCATACTATCATGGCAAACGCAAAACATCGCGATGGACCAGGGCGGAGCAAATCGGGTTCCCGGCTAACCTGATTTTAACCGGTATCCTCTCATTCATACTTTTTCAGGGCAAAGATCTTGGTGCTGCCACCACTACCCTAACAGTTGAAAATGAAGCCGGTGAAACCATCCAACGAACCATCTTAAAAAGCGAATTCCGTAAAAAACTGGTCGTTTTCTTTTTTGATAATAAAACCGGGGACTCTACGCTTCAATGGTTGCAATATGGATTTCCAACGACCATCGTTTACGATATCAGTCAGGATTTGCTGGTGGATGCAACATCATCCCTGCAGTATCTCGACAAACTCAGGGATGCAGGATTTTCTGACGGGCTCAATTCGCCCTTGATGCTAAAAAAGGAAATCGCCGATTATTACCACCGGAATTATTTCACTACCGGCTCTTTTGATTTTAAAAATAACACATGGCTGGTAAATCTTAATTTGTACGATACTAAAAAAGGAACTTTGGTCACTACATTGAATTATGAAAATAGTGACATTTTTGCTTTAACTGATCAGCTTACTGTTGACCTAAAAAAGGCGCTTGGCATGGCTGATCAGCAGATAGAGTCGGCGACCGATCTCCCGCTTGAGGCCATTTTCACCAAATCATTTGAAGCTTTTGAGTATTATATGAAGAGTTTGATGGAGATCAAATTTAATAACAACTGGCCCAAAAGCCTTGAATATTCGCAAAAAGCAATCGACATTGACGATAACTTTGCCATAGCATATCTTACCATAGCTGAATTCTACTTTAACAGCAATATGCCTGATAAGGCTAAAGAAGCTTTACAAATCACCATGGACAAGCGCTATAACCTGCCGGAGCGCAATCAGTTTTATGCCAAGTTTTTTTATTACCTCGCCGATCAAAAGGCAGATGAGGCCAATGCAGTTATGAAAATGTGGACCGAATTGTACCCCGACGATATCAATGCAAAGGTATCGCTGGCGCAGCGCTACCTGATGAAAAATGACATGGATGCCGCCATTAAGCAGTACAAGATCATTTTAAAGCTTGTTCCGGATGAATATGAGTATGTTAAATTACTGGGCGATATTTACGAAATGGCAGGTAAATACGACTCATCACTTTTGTATTATGAGAAATATGCGAAAAAGTATCCCAACGATTTTGCATCCTTTAAAAATATTGGCGACAGCTATCGGAACCTGGCCGAATTTGACAAAGCCCGTGTTAACTATGATAAAGCCCTGATCATTGAGCCCTGGAAAATGAGTGCCATTGCTGCACTTGCCAATATTGACCTTCGTGAAGGCAAATTTGAACAGGCTAAAACCCGGATTGATGAAGCTTTGCAGAAATGCAAAACACCTATGGATTCAATTACCATAATGCAGGTTTACGAAGATTATTACCTGGTAAAAGGCGAAGCACTTACTTCGTTTGATTACAGTCAGCAGCTTTTTAAAATTTACGACCGCATCATGCCGCCTTTGCGTCAAAAGGTTTTCAGGGTATTTTTCATTGGCAAATTCCTGGATGCAGGGAAAGAAGAAGAAGCCCTTCTGCTTTTGAAAAAAACCGAAAGTGAGTTTAAACCGCCCTTCGACAAGGTGGCTGCTTTTGGATATCTTTTTTATTACACCGAAGTTGGTGATGCAGATAAAGCTGCTTCCTACGTGGATGATGCCATTGCTTTGATGGAAGGTTTTGGAGAACAAACACTTTATCCTAACATTTTAGGTGCTGAGGGAAAAATTGCCGAGATCAATGGCGATTATCAAAAAGCTGTTGAGAAATACCAGCAGTATTATCAGCTTAAAAAAACTGATATTGCTGTTTACAGGTGGCTTTCAAGGAGCTACCGCGAACTGGGAGATTACAAACAGGCGGCAGAAGAAATAGACAAGGCCCTGAAGTTTAACCCTTTCAACGCCAAAAATAATTATGAAGCCGGGATGCTTGAACTGGCCAGGGGTAAAAAAGAAAAAGCGCGTGAGTACCTGATAATAGCGAATGAAATTTGGGGAAATGCGGATCCGGGATACAAACCGGCCCAAAAAGCGAAAGCCGCCCTTGCCGAATTGCAGGCCATTTAGCTCGGTTTACTGTATAGGCGTGAACGGTACATGCCCATTTTAGCCAAAAAATGACGAACTGATACTCCCAAAACACCAAGACCATATTTTACACTTCGCCTGAAATTGATGGAAGAAGCTTCGGGGAAATATTTGGTGGGACAGGTGATCTCGGCTATTTCAAAGCCGGCAAAAAAGATCTGTGATAACATTTGATTGTCAAACACAAAATCATCTGAGTTGATATTGTAATTGATAGCTTGCAGTACCTCTTTCGAAAAAGCACGGTAACCGGTGTGATATTCCGACAATTTCTGACGGATCAAAATATTCTGGGATAAAGTAAGGATACGATTCGCCACATATTTATACCAGGGCATGCCACCTTTCAATGCACCCCTGCCCAAAATCCGCGAACCCAGAACAACCGGGTAAACATCATTGGCAATAAGGTATGCCATGGAATGGATCAGTTTGGGTGTGTACTGATAATCGGGATGCAGCATGATCACAATATCGCCATTCAATTCAAGTGCTTTGTTGTAACACGATTTCTGATTTCCGCCGTAACCCTTGTTTGTATCGTGTTTTACAATGTGTTTAATACCGAGTTCCTCTGCAACCTGTACCGTTTTATCCCGACTGAAATCATCTACCAAAACAACCTCGTCCACAATATCGAACGGGATTTCGGCATAGGTTTTTGCGATGGTCGATTCTGCATTGTAAGCAGGGAGAACTACTACTATTTTTTTATCATTGATCATATCAACCCGAATCGGTTCTACCGGCAAAAGTAATATTATTCAATTACATATTCCGAAGCCTTTGTAATGCATTATTTCATAATTTTGACCCACAGACGGATTATCCATAAAATATCCGCAGAAACGCTGGGAAAATGCATAAAGAAACATTTCGGGACTTTTTAATTCCAAAATTAAAATTTGCTGTCACATCATCAGTTGCAACACTCATCGACTATGGAATTTACCTGTTTTTAACCCTGGTTATGCTCACGAGCGAAACCACAGGCCATGCCATTTCCTATTCCATCGGAATGCTTGTAAATTTTATTTTGCAAAAGCGGTTTATCTTTGCTTCACGACGTAAAACCTATGCCATTCTGGGCATGTCAATTATGTTTTCATTTATAGGATGGCTCCTGAGCCAGGGAATTTTTAACCTGCTGATCTTTTCTTTTCCATTTATGCACAAGCATGATATCCTTGCCAAACTGCTGACCACTGCCACAATTTTTCTCTATAATTTTTACACCAAACGTTTTTCCTTCGAAAGACGATACCCGCTTGATGCGGCACGAAAACATTTCAAACGGAAAAATACCGGAGAAGCCTGAATCCGGGGAAATAGGAATATAAATTTATTCATCATTTAATCCATTTGAGTTGTTTCCCCATTTTATACCTTTGGGTTTTTAAACTTTATTTTCTATGATCAGAAATGCTTTTGCGAAAGATAGTGTCGAAATTTGCCGCATTTATAATTATTACGTTCAAAATTCGATTGCAACCTTTGAGGATATGCCGGTAACTCCCACCGATATGCGCAACAGGATCACAAAAACCACCAGTAAATTTCCATGGCTGGTTTCTGAAATGGGAGAAAATTTAATTGGTTTTGCTTATGCCACCGACTGGAAGCAAAGAACTGCCTATAAATTTACGGTAGAATCCACGATTTATATCGATCATGAAAAGGCAGGAAATGGATTTGGGAAAGAACTTTACAATGAGCTGATCAGCATGCTTAAAAAGTTTGGTTTTAAGCATGCCATTGCCAGTATTGCACTGCCCAATGAGGCCAGCGTGAAATTACACGAACAATTGGGTTACAAAAAGTCGGGGATTTTAAGAAATGTTGGATTGAAATTCGGGCAGTGGATTGATGTAGGATACTGGCAGTTAGAAATATAAAAAAGCAGGAAACCAACCGGTTCCCTGCCATCAAATATTCATAGTGGATGTTTATTTCTCAGCAACCAGTTCCTGAACCCGGTTCAGGTTTTCCTCATACACCTTGAGGAAGCCATTGTTTTCAGCTTTGGCAAGTTTTACAGCCTTTTCATAGTTATTCCTGGCTTCGGCAAGTTTACCGCTTTTTTCGAGGGCTTCACCCAGGCTGTCGTACACATTGGCCGATCCCGGAAAACGTTTTGCATTAATGGAAAGCACTTCCACAGCTTTATCAAAATCGTCGGCCCACATATAATTATAGCCCATCTAGTTGATCACATATTCCGGTGTTTCGATGGTATATCCATAAACCTGTGATAGTTTATTATAGTGCTCATCCGCAGCGGCGACACCTCCCTCCCACGCTTCTTTGGGTAATTTCCAGTTTGTATAAAACTCCTGCATTCCATTGTACATGGTAAGGTGTGGCGTGGAGGCATGGTTGGCGCCGGTCATTTGAACATAGTCAAATTGTAAACCTTTGGGCGCTTTTGTTTCGATGGTTCCCACAAACTGACCCACCGAAGCATAATAGGCTGGCTCCTCCCCCAGGGTCATGTAAAAGAATTTGTGATCATAGGAATCCTTCAGATTCTCTTTTACCATTTTGGTTACATAATCCTCATCGTATTGCAAATAGGGGCTCACGGCGATATAACCGTCAAACATATCAGGATCAGTAAGGAAAGTATAAGCCACATACATGCCGCCCAGCGAATGACCGTAAATGGTTTCGAAAGGTTGGGTGCGGTAGTTTTTATTGATATACGGTTTCAGTTCATCTTTGATAAAAGCAGTGAACTTTGCAGCTCCGCCGGTTTGTGATTTTTCGCTGATCTGGCTGGGAGTAAAATCGCGTCCGCGATCTACATTTACAATGGCTACTACGATGGATTGGGGCATCAGTCCCTGCGTGGAGAGGAAATCAACAACTCCATAAGCATGTACGAAATGGGTTTCGCCATCCAGAAGGTAAACAACCGGATATTTGGCATCAGAGTTTTCATACCCTGTGGGCGTGTATACCATGATCTTACGGTCTTCATTTAATGCCTTCGAGTGGATGGTAAATTTTTCGCCTATAGTAATCTTTTGTCCATCGCCTGCTTTTACAGCAACAGATGAGGCTACGAAAAGGAATATTAATAAAAAAGTCAGGGTTTGCTTAATCAGACTTGAATGGATTGTTTTCATAGTTTAAATATTTAAGGTTAGTATTCGTCTTTTAAAAATCAAGCGGGCTTTCGGGGAAGGATGGTAACCGGCCCCTCCCGTAGAAGGAGCCGGAATTACCACTTAACAGGTTTAAACATCAGAAATGTTCAAAAGAAAAAATGATCATGAAGAGGGGGCAATTAGTTCTTAAGTATCTTTTTAACATAGGATTGATTTTTAGTAACGAGCCGCAAAAAGTAGGTACCCCGGTTCAGGTCCGAAAGATCAAGTTGAAATGAGCCTTCCGATACATCGGCAACACCAGTGTATAGCCGTTGACCGGTGCCTGAGATCAGTTCGTATGAAACTTCGTCCTGATTTATACCGGAGATTTGAATACCCACTTTACCAAATGTTGGATTTGGACTTATCGTCAGATTGCCTTTGGCATATTTTGTAATGGCTGTCGCCGGATTGTAGTTAAAGGTGCAGGTATAAAAACCCCTGCCATGTGTTCCGGCCAGCACCAGGTTATCACTTTCGCGCAATTGAAGCATATCCACCCTTACGTTGGCCAGTCCTTCGTTGTCAGGTTCCCAGGTTACATTTTCCGAATTCACATTGGATGAAGTCCAGATTCCGATCTCGGTGGCCAGCATCGCCATTTTTGCAGATTCGGGATGATAAAGGGCCCAGCGCACAGGCATATCCGGCAAGTTTCCTTCCCGCTCCTGCCAGGTATTGCCTTCATCATAGGTTTGCCAAACCGAGGAAACGCCGTAGTTGGAGAAAGTAACCAGCATGGAATCTTTCGATCCACCAAAGGCCACACACGAAATTGCTGCAACAGGAAATTCATCATCACCAATCTCGGTAACCACAGGGTTTGCATGTGCATTTTCCACTTTAAACAAGCGGCCCGATTGAGAACCGATGATAAGGGTAGCTGCCCCAAGTCCTGAATAAGGGCTGTATTTAACATGTGTAAAAGGAACGTCGGTGCCGGTATTCATGGGCAGGAGCTCGCCCACGTAAGGGCCGTAAGGTATCCCGCTGATCCGGAGCAGGGTATCCGAAAGCTGGTTAACCACCGTTGTAGCATTGGCATATAGGGTATTAAGCTGGTAATCATAATCCACCGAGCTGATAAAGTTACCACTTGCAAAATTGGTGATCTGCCCCTGCAATGATCCATCTGCAATCACAAAAAACCTGTTGTTTTGGTAGGAAGTGATAAAGGTGCCGGGTTCGTTTTTATCAATAAAACAAGCACCACCGTCGCCACCCGAAACACGCTTGGTATTATCGATGGCTGTTCCGTCGTAATAAACGGTGCCATTATCCTGCATTCCACCCAGATAAAAAGTATTTCCAGCCTGTGGTGTCAATGCGATCTTATACATTTGAAGGGTGTTCAAACCCTCATTTTTCTCATTAAAATTAAGTGTAGTCGCAGTGGCATTGGATGTATGAAAAACACCACCGTCCGTTGCCATTACAAGGGTATTCGGATCGTTTGCTTTATATTGAATATTGTGATGATCGGCATGTACAAAGTTAACTGCTGTCGGGGCCTGCCAGTTCGACTTTTTCGACCAGGAAACGCCTGCATCTTCCGATCTCCATAAATCCAATGCACCAATAAAAACCCGATCGGGATTGGCAGGATCCACAGCAGCCGTTAAAGCATGCCAGGCTATGAAAGCCCAGTTACCTGTAGATCCTGAATTGGGAGGCACGCTAACAAACTCCCAATTCTCTCCACGATCGTCGGAACGAATGATCATGTGGCACTCAAAGGCAGGAATACCGTAAAAATATCCCTGTGCTATGAGGCCATAAATTCTTGTTGGATCGGAAGGAGCGGCTGCAAGGATTACCCTGCCGGGCAGGTTAAAGAAAGGTTCCGCTTCAATGATTTCTTTATAATCCTCATTCACAGTCCAGCTGCCTTCCAAACCGGTATCCGAATAAAGCAGTGTAGCGCCGCCTTCAAAATCGATATTTTGCATGGTACCGACATACATGCGGCCATCAGCTCCGATCTCAATATCAGAAGGGGTATAAGGGCGATCAGTTCCCGGAATATCCGGCAATACCTGAACCCAGTCAGCCTCACCTTCGGCACGGCGATAAAGTCCATCCGACGGTTGACTTAAATGCTGTGATCCTTTATAAATACCCGAAGCCACGGCAGCATAAATCACGCTGCTTCCACCTTCATTTCTTACTGCTATATCCGTAATGTATTCAAAATCATCGGTACCCTCCATGATCTCCCATGTATCACCTGCATCATTCGAGGTAACGATCCCGAATCCAACCCCTGATGACTCTCTATATATTATAAGTGCAGTTTGCGCCTCACCTGTTCCCACATAAAAGGTTTGCGGATTATTGGGATCATACGTCATACAGCTAATACTGAGTCCCGGCCAGAAATCGTTGACCGGCATCCATGGATTTTCATCGGCAATATCTTCTTTATACCACAAGCCACCTGTAACACCTCCGGCCCACACTTTGGAGCCATTGGCATCATTCGGATCCCACATCAGTGCACGTGTTCGGCCGCCCAGGTTGGATAAGGTTCCCTCCCACTGAAGGCCATTGGATGATTTGTAAGCCTTTTCGGCTTCCATTTTTTTGGTTAGTTCATACGCTGTTTTGAGTCGCTCTTTCGGCACCCGTTTCAGCTCAGGATCAACCGTCATCAGGTAATCCTGCATCGCTGCCATATCGGGGTTGTCGGCTTTGATTTCATTTTCAGAAGCAGCTTGTGCCCCGGCCATATATTTCTCCAATTGCTGATTGATGAATTCTTCAAAATCAATGCGGGTAACGGCTTTTTCAACCTTGCCCACCAGATTCAATTGAAGGGTTAAAATGATCAGGGTCACACCTGCGACTGCATAAAGCCAGAAAACGACTTTGTTGTTGAAAAGAGTTTTCATGGTTTAAATTGTTTGTTGGTTTTTGCACGCACTTTCGTGAGTTACGCTAGCGAAAGTAATATATAAAACAGGTGATTGGGTGGCTGAATATACAGATCACATATTTGGGTTAATGAATGGTAAAAAAATCTTCATTTTTGGTCAAACGCCACTACCTTACCGTTAAATCACACTAAATGAATAACTTAATTAATCTCAACAGGATTTTATACTATTATTTAATTTAGAGAAACACCACCTAAGATTTTAATCCAAATTAAATAGCTCACCATGTTTTGCCCACGCAATTCAGAGGTCCAAATCTTAAATCCATCCGCTAATTCCTGAAATTGAGCATAATCACTGTTTACTTGCGGTCTGCCTCCAGCTTAATTTAGCCGCGGGTTTTTTGCAACCCTTGAAAATGAATTTTGTCACTAACCATTGAAAATTACCAGACGATTTGGCGGAAACGCAGATTGACATACACAAGGAGCTGATCGAACAGAGCAAGCAGGGCGATAATGTGGCGCAATACAGGCTATACCAGCTTTACGCGAAGGCCATGTACAACGTGGCATTGCGGATGATGCGCAACAGGGAGACGGCGGAAGATCTGTTACAGGAATCGTTTACCGATGCCTTTAAAAGATTAAATTCCTTCAGGTATGAATCGAGTTTCGGGACCTGGCTTAAAACGATTGTGGTAAATAATTGCCTCAACGAGATCAAAAGACGGAAGATCGACCTGCAATTTGTGGATGACATGGGAAACCATGAAGGCGCTGAGGAGCAGGAAGAACGGTACAAACCCTGGCTAAGTGTGGAGCATGTGAAAGCTGCCATGGACGAGTTGCCTAACGGCAGCCGGATGATCTTCTCACTTTATTTACTGGAGGGGTATGATCATCGCGAAATAGCACAGATACTGAACATTAGCGAATCGAACTCCAAATCGCAGTACATGCGGGCACGCATAAGGGTAAAAGAAATTTTAATATCAATGGGACATGAAAAGAGATAAACTGGAACAATTCATAATCGAAAACAGGGAGGACTTCAACAATGAAGAACCCTCTCCGGGGCTCTGGGACAAAATCAATAAGTCGGAAGCAACAGTTAGAAAAACCAACTGGAAAGCCTGGACTTTAAGGGCCGCTGCAGCTATCCTTATTTTTATGGTTGCATGGTTTAGCCGCGATGTTTTTGATAAGAAAACACAAGAGGTGGCCAATGAAGAAAACCAAATGACACCTGAACAGCGGGAACAATACCGCCTGCTGATGGAAGCTGAACTCTATTACAACTCACGGATAAGCCATGCCCGAACTCAACTGACTTCACTGGTCGGGAGCGATAAAACGATTTTGGAAGACATGGATACTGACCTGGGCGAATTGGATCAAGTTTTCGAAGATTTGAAAAACGACCTGAAAGAGAATGGTGACAACGAAGAGGTGATTGAGGCGATGATTCAAAACTACCGGATCAAACTGGAGATACTGGAGGAGATGTTGCGGCAAATGAACGATTCGGGCTTAAAAAATGAAAAAAATGAGGAACATGAAATATAATAAAAGCATGCTTGTAGTCTTGGCTTTGCTGGCGGCAAATCTCACCTTCGGGCAGGTGTATGAGCGCAACCGCAGTGAAACAAAATCGTGGAAAGTATACTCGCAAACTTCGCTGGAGATCGTTAACAAGTATGGGAACATCAACCTTTTCAACTGGAGCAAAGATTCCGTCAGGATCGAGATCAAAGCGCAGGTAAAAGCCAGCAAGGAGCAAAAAGCCGACAAACTATTTGAGTTCATCGATTTCGAATTCAATGACTCCAAATATTACATTGTGGCAAAAACGAAGCTGCGACAAAACCAGGGCAGCTTTTGGGCTGAGCTTTCCGACCTGGCAAACACCGTCTTCAGCGGCAATAACAAGATCCAGATTGATTATGATGTGTATTTGCCTGCCGATATGGAACTGAAACTCGAAAACAAATTCGGTAATATATACATGACCAATTACCAGGGGAAACTCTCCATCGATCTGTCAAACGGCGACCTGAAAGCCTATAATTTATCGGGTCAGTCGGATATTACACTCAGCTTTGGCAACGCCACCATTAATACCATTGACAACGGTTATATGGATCTCAGCTATGCCGAACTGAACCTTGATTCGGCCAACGAGCTTCAACTGGAATCAAAATCATCCGAAATTGAGATTGGCAAATTGGGAACCTTGCAAATCAACTCCCGACGCGATAAATTGCAGGTGGATGAGCTTTCGATACTTACTGGTGAATCGAGTTTTACTTACATAACCCTGGATCGTTTTGAAAAGGATATCAAACTTAAAACCGAATTTGGGGATTTGAAGATCAATGAGGTTGCTTTGGATTTCCATAAGATTGACCTAGAATCGAAATACACCGACCTATTGATCAAATTTTCACCATCCACCAGTACCGACATAAATGTTGAATATTCTGAAACAACAGGCATCTATTATCCTGATAAATATTCAACGCTTAAAACCTCAGTACTTGATGAAAAAACCGGCAAAAAATCGCTGAATGGCAACATTGGGGTAACGCAACAAAACAGCCCAATGGTAAAGATTACAATTCAGGCCGGTAAAGTTACATTTCAGGAAATAATTTCCGACAGTCAGTAAAAATGTGCTAAAAAATGCGACCCTTTGAAATTAGTTTTGTCACTCAAAGCAACCGATACAAAATTTAAACTATGAAACTACTTTCTACCATAATTTTGATGAGCCTGGCCACCACCCTTGCGGCCCAGTATCCAGCTACATTAATCGGACTGCGGGCTGGTGGCGTTTCAGGTTTCAGCATGAAATACATTGACGAAGACCTGACCGGCGTGGAGGTAATTGCCGGATGGCAGGAAAACGGGTTCAGACTCGTGGGATTGATCGAAAAATACAAACCCATTGCCACCCATCGCCTTGCTAACCTGTTTTTAGTTACCGGGATCGGGGCACATAGCGGATATATCCGTTACCACGAAAAGAAAAACTGGTACTCCGACAATGAAAAGCTTTACTATACTTATAACCATTCTTCGCCGGTTTTTGGAGGTGATTTCCTGGCGGGGGTAGAATATCATTTTGAGTCGATACCGCTTCATTTCAGTATTGATTACAAACCCTATTTCCAGTTATTTGGCGACCGAAATTTCCGTGTCGACCTTTGGGACTTTGGGTTTACATTCAGATATGCATTAAACAATTAAACCACTATAAACGATGAAAACTTTATTCAGCCTTATGTTAACTCTCCTGTTTGCAGGTACACTTTTTGCCCAGGAGGAAAATAAAAATCCACAGGAATACAAAACCCTGTTTGGAAACCAACAGATGAGCAATGGCGCTTATGGCGGACTGTCGATCAATTATACCCAGATCGATAAAAAGGATGCCATGCTTGTAGGAGCCCGTGGTGCATGGATCATTAACCACAGCCTGGCACTCGGTTTTGGAGGTTATGGTTTTGCCAATGATCTGAAATACGAAAAGGTTTACGGTGATGATCAAACCGAAAATTACTTTTTGGCAGGGGGCTACGGGGGATTACTGATTGAGCCGATCATTGCGGCCAAATCTCCGGTACATGTATCAGTTCCAATCCTTATTGGAGCAGGAGGCATTTCGTATATAAATACCTATTGGTCGGATTACGATAATCGTTATGATTATGCGTACACCGAGGATGCGGATGCATTTTTTGTAATTGAGCCGGGTATTGAGCTGGAGTTGAACCTCGTGAAGTTCATGCGTGTGGCATTTGGTGGTTACTATCGCTATACCTCCGATGTAAATCTTTACAACACGAAAAAAGACGTGCTGAACGGATTCTCCACAGGTATAACATTCAAATTTGGAAAGTTTTAGGGTTGTTATTCCCGATTAGTGATATGGCCCGAAGTGATTCGGGCTTTTTTATTTTTAAAATTATGGTTGCGATTCAGATAATTTCTATTTTTGAAATACCATTTGCGGGAGTAGCTCAGTTGGTAGAGCATCAGCTTCCCAAGCTGAGGGTCGCGGGTTCGAGTCCCGTTTCCCGCTCAAGTTAAAGGTCAGTTAGTTAGCTGGCCTTTTTCTTTTAAAATCACCATCGTAACAAATTCTTACTTCATTAAATTAGGTTTCTCTTGCTGAGGGTCGCAGGCCCTGACGTTTCCTTTGGAAAGTCAGGATGCTGACCGGAGCGTCAGCATTCGAGTCCCGTTTCCCGCTCAAGTTAAAGGTCAGTTAGTTAGCTGGCCTTTTTCTTTTAAAATCGGTGAGTATCTTGATGCCGCATTAAATTGCCATGGTTCACAAGCTGAGGGTCGCTGGCCCTGACGTTTCCTTTGGAAAGTCAGGATGCTGACATTTATCGTCAGTATCCCGTTTCCCGCTCAAGTTAAAGGCCAGTTAATTAGCTGGCCTTTTTCTTTTACTTAAAATCGATTTTAAACACACTATATCAGTTTTTAACACCCTTGTTTATAGTCCTATTTTAAATATACTTTCTTCGTATAAATCTGTTTTTCATTGTTTAAATGAACAACATAAAATCCTGAATTAACATTCAAATCAACTACATTTATTTCATTTCCATTTAGTTGTTGCCCCATTAATTGCTGTCCAATCATATTATACACAGATATATTATAAATTCCCGGAGAATTCATTTCAATAATAACCGATTTATTAGCGGACCAAATATTTATTTGTTGCTTCAACAAAGAATTAACCGCCATGCCCGAATTTGAAAAATGAAGGTTAAAACGGTGCTTTTCATTAGAAATATTGTAATTGAATTGATAGTAAGGAGTATTACTCAAATTTACAAACTGGCCAGTTAATATATCTTCAAGATAAATTTTTGTTTCAGGATCAAAGTTATTGATTGACTCAGCTTCAATAGAATATGTTCCGTTTTGACCGGTATAAAATCCAACTGGTACAATATGATCATCATATTTTGAACCTAAATAATTTACAGCGTAAGGACTTGTGTCGGCCCCATAGGTAAATAGGGTTGGTGCTTCATCAACATTATCAAATTTTGATAAATCATAATAAGCGTCATATCCATCAGTGCACTCAGGATGAAAGATGACAAGGGCTTCGTCATGCAAACCGTTTACCTCCATTTGCAGGCAGATGTAAGGATATTCGATCTCTTTTGATTCCTTATAAAAAGCCTGGTTGCTGTGTTGCCTTTCGGATGCCGGAATAGTGATGCTTGCTGAAGTGTTTGTCGCTCTCACCCAAAATCCCTGAGTAGACTGGATGAGGCTGCTCGTCAATCCATTCCATGAGGTTCCGTCGGTGTGCATTCCTTTTGAGGTGCCATTTTCATAGACCACCATCCAACCACTCATATCACTCATACTCCAGTTAGCATTCCAGTCGATTGCACAGGGAAATGGATTCCCGACCAGGTGAAAACCATAATAGGTAGAATTGCTGCCGGGGGAATAACTAAAACCTGAAAGATTCAGATCTGAATTGGTGAGCGGTCCTGAGAAGTTGATGGTTGCAGGTCCAGTCAGGTTATCAGATGCCCAGGCTGAGTAACCTTTTCCGACGTTCATCGGTGCATTTGTTGGGCTCACCAAATAATTCCATGCATCGGCTGTTTCATCATATTCTTTAAGATAAACATCCAGGTAACTGTTTATGGTTGCACCTGAAACAGGAGGTGAAACAAAATGCCATCGTTCCGAAGAGAGGTATTGCTGCACAGTTGTGGTTCCTGTTAAAACGGTTGTGCCTTTATCAAGAAAAGAAGCCATACCGGCTGCATCAGCTTTCAATAGCAGATTACCTGCAATATTTAGTGCATTTCCTGTTGCATTTGTCAAATCAGCTCCGGAAGCAACTGTAAGGTTATTTCCAACCGTCAGATTTCCGTCTGTTGTAACGAGCGCATTTGATTTATCTATTTCAAGGTCGAAGAATGATAATGGGTTTGAGGTAACATAGGAATAATAAACGGTTCCGTGGAAAGTATATCCGTTCCAGGCGCCTGTTCCGACACCCACATTCTGCGCCATACCACCGGTATTAAAAGTAATATCGGTATTCATAAATGTATTTGCGCCACTTTGCAACCACAAATCAACGGAGCTGCCAGAATAACAATTGATGTAAAAACCATAGGTTGAACCTGAAGGAATGGTTATCGATGCTCCCGGATTAACCGAAGTTGGCGTCCATGATCCCTGCCCGGTAACCGTTTGGGTTGTGCCCAACTGGGTCCATGCACCAGGATTGGATGTAAATCCCTGGTAAGTTCCTGATTTGTACCATACTTCAACATTGATGGTTCCACTAGAATTGCAATGAAAATCAAAGCTGTTAACAGATATGTTTTTACCGCCTGAGGCCACAACATCAAAATAGGCTCCTGGATATGTATAACCTCCTCCTGGAAATGGAATGGTGGCCTGACTGCCTGTGTTCGGAATATTGCCTGAAATGAGGGCATCCGTATTACCTGTCATTTTCACAATTGAATTTCCGGGCGTGAAAGTGCCATAATTAATGTAATTACCTTCAACATTGATCACTGAATTTGCTGCGCAATAAAGTGTTTTACCTGAAGGGATAATCAGGTCACCGGCAACAGTTATTTGGGAATTACCGCTCATCGACAGGATGCCACAATCAATACCGATGTCAAGATCGCCGGAAACCACAGGCCAGTTTAAGGCACCAGGATTAATCGAAACACCAGTGGACGCATCTGGAATAAGATGATTTTGCCAGTTGGTTCCCGTGTTCCAATCTGTTCCAGACGTTCCGGTCCACAATCCCGGTGTTCCCATGTGAATATATGCCGACTTGCTTTCAGCATCGTTACCATAAGTATTCGTTGTAGTGAGGGTTACAGCATATTCGCCAGGATTGTTGAACACCACCTGGGGGTTTTGTGAGCTTGCACTTGTGCCGCCAACAAATGATACGGTAGAAGGTGTGAAGGACCAGTTCCAACCACTGGGACTGTTGGTTGACAAATCTGTAAAAGAAACGGTAGTCATTGCATTGATCGGTAGCGTATTGTTTGCTAAAAAATCAACATCGGGCAAATCGGTTTCCCAAAGGCCACGGCCAAAAGTCCCCACTCTAATTTGGCTATTGGAGGGTTTGTCTTCATCGTAATAGATTTCCAATTCAGTGCAAAATACATTGGGTAAACCGTAGTTGAAGGACACCCAGTTTGATGACCCTGTTTTCATATATACACCCTGCATCATCGCCACGTATAACTCCACATTGTTACTGTTATTAATATTCTGCACAAGTGACATAGCAGGAATTTGCGGAAGCCCCGCAGAAATGTTGGACCAGGTAGAGCCTCCGTTGGTAGTTTCATATACAGCATCGCTGTTAAAACCGCCAATGGTTACCCAGGCAGTATTTGGATCATCGTTTTTAACAGTTATATAAGTTATATTTCCATTTGTAACAGGCAGTCCGGCGGTTATATCCATCCAGGTACTCCCACCATCGGTTGATTTGTATAATGTGCTTAAAAATCCTGCGTAAATATAATTACTGTTGGATGGCGCTATCTGCAAAGACCTGATGGTTCCTGCGGTAGCAAAATTACTGATCTTGGTAAAATTACCTGAAGTAGCTCCCTGATCGGTCGATTTCCAAATTTCATCATAAGCAACATAAAGTGTTGTGGCGTCATTCGGGTCAAGCATATAAGGAGTAACCCAGGCACCTGAAAGGTTTGGATTTCCGTCTGCTGTCCGAATTAAATTCCGGACGTAGGTTTGATTCGACCAGTGATCTGTTGTTTTTCGAATATCACCGTTTATGTATTCTCCAAACTGATTGTTGATATCCGTAGGATCGATCAGACATTCCATTCCATCTCCACCGATGACTCCATTGGCAAGCCAACCGCTAACACCATGCACATGGGTTCCATTATCCTGCAAACCTGCAATCATATCACTACTGCTTGATTTTGAAATTCCTATCCTATATATTTGGTTAATGGTAAGCCCATTGGTGATATCACTCCATGAAGAACCTCCATCGGAAGATTTATATATTCCACCGTCATTCCCGATAAAAACGGTAGAGCTATTTTGAAATTCGCAGCAATGCTGATCAGCATGAACGGTTACTGCTGATCCGCTGCATGTACCTGACCAGTGGGTCTTAATTGCCCACGAAGCGCCTCCATCAGATGATTTCCAAACATTGATTCCCCCGACATATACTTCATTGGCATTGGCAGGATTAGCAGTAATAAATATGTCATAATTACCCTGACCGGAGAAAGTGGTTCCATCGCACTGCATACCCATAATATTATTTCCGCTGATGCTACCATCTAAAATCAGCGAATAACTTACACCAGCATTGGTCGATTTGTAAACACCTTCAAGGCCGGAACTACTGTTCACAGTAAGCGCATAAACCACATTCGGATTGTTGGCTGAAACGGCAAGCTCGGTTCTGTAACTGTTGCTTCCGGGTAATGTATAGACCGTCCATCCCCAGGAACCGCCTTTCGTAAATGTTATGATATATTTTCCGCTTTTATATGCGCCGTAAAATACGGTTGTGCTGCCAGGGCGGTATTCAAGATCGGTGCAAACATTGGTTGTAATTTGTGTCCAGGAAGCACCTGCATTGGTTGTTTCGTATATTCCGTTTCCGGTTGCTGCGATCAGGTTACTGTTATTTGAGGGATTGATCAACAGGTCGTAAACAACTGTTTGGCTTGAAAGACCGAAACTCAAACTACTATTCCAGGTTAATCCACCGTCGGTAGATTTTAATACACCTACACCAGCATCATCGTTTGCATTTCCACCACCCAAAGTCCAGGCACTTCCACCATCACGGTCGCCCGTTCCAATATAAATTGTTTGAGATGTAGCATAATCCGATGTTACGGCAATAGCACTCACTCCAAGTGTAGGATTTGAATCAGTTAATACCGACCAGGTTGATCCGCCATCGGTGGTGATCCACAATCCTCCTGAGGGCGTACCCACCCAAAAAGTGTTGTTATTAGAAGGGTGGAAGGCAATGCAATTGATTCGGCCAATGCCCTGGTACCCTCCGTTAGATGAGTTGTAGCCTACATTTGACCAGTTTCCGGATAAGCTTTTCCCTGCATCCGGATTTTCATTGAAATACTTTTGCATTTGCACAGCTACAGTGGTCTTCGGGAAATGGCCCTCCCCATCAATCATATTCTCCATCTTCCACTCCCAGCGTTTAAACTGCTTCCAACCCGCAGCTTTTACCAGTTCACCCGAACTATTCAGGTATTTTCCATTCTGAACCTGGTATGGTTCCCAATAATCATAAAATGCTTTTTGAACTTCCGTAAAGGTGAGTTCCCCGTTTTGAAACTTGTCCACAGGAAGGTTTTGGGTCCAGTTTTGCTGACCTGCAACCATCAATACAAACAATAAGAACATAAGTGTAGTGTAAATTTTTCTCATCGGAATCTTTAATTAATTGGTGGCATCAAAGATACACCTACTTATGGGCAGGAGTGAATTTCAATAAATTATTTGTGCGGACAAAATGCGGACACACCGTTAATTCGGGAAGCCTAAATTTAAAACTCAGAAATATAATCTTCCAGTGAATTTTCAGGTTTCAATCCCAATTTTTTTCTGATCCTGTATCGGGTTTTTCTGATTGCCTCATTTGTAACATTTTGAATATTGGCTATTTGGTCGCTGGAGAGGTTTATTTTTAAATAGGCACAGAACCTCAGGTCTGTTTTAGTTAGTGAAGGATACAACGCTTTTAGTTTAATGAAAAAATCTTCGTGGATGGCAGAAAAGCGTTGATTAAACAAATCAGTTTCTGAAGACTCGAGTTGTTTTAATTTGATTGCCGAAGAAATCTCCTTTATGATTTCTATATTTTCAGGGGATGAGACTCGGGACAATAACAAGTTTATTTTTTGATTAATGCTATTTAATAATTCATTTTTTTGTTCCATACCCAGCGCAATATTAACCAGTTCACGATCCTTCATTTTTAGTTCGTCCGTAAAATTTTTAATCGTCAACCTGTTAATCTCCTCCTCTTTCTGATACTTTATAACCTTAAGATTTTGAATCTCCAGCCTGCTTTCAATCAGTTCTTTGCTTTTCAAAAAATTTTTCCGCTGAAGAATAACCACAATACCTGCAAGCACTACGAAAAGTATGGCTACACCCACAAGGATAAGGTAAATCAGTTTTTGCCTTTCCGTCGCTTGCAATTCTGCTTGCTGCAATTCAAGCAGCGCACTGTTCCTTTCATTCTCATATTTAAGTTCGGATGACATCAGGCCGTTCCTCAATTTCCTTTTAAACACAGTATCCTTAAGTGTATTTACCTGACGGCTTTTGAGCAATGCATTTTTATAATCCCCTTTAATAGAGTCCAACCTGGCCAGCATTATGAGTGCGTCTATCGCCGCAGATGCATTGTCAATGGCCGAAGCACAAATCAATGATTTATCCATGTAATAGACTGCAGAATCATACCTGCCTCTATTTAAAAACTGATCCCCTTTATTTTGGTACAGTTCTGTTAAAAGTGAGGTATCATTCGTAATTTCAGAAATCCGGATGGACTTATTGAGATATTGCATTCCCAGTTGATCCTTTCCTGCATTTTGGAGTAGCATCGCGTGATTGTACCAGATCACCGGAAGGATTATGCTATCCTTTGAAGAAATCAGATCTTCTTCGAGCTGATGGTATATATCCGAAGCCTCCTCAATCCGCCCTGTTCTTTCATATAAATAAGCCAGATTTCCTTCTAGATTGATGAGTTCAGTATTTGTCGGCCTATCTGATATCATTTCAATGGCTTTGTTAAATACAAGTTCAGCTGAATCATATTTGCCGGTTTCTGTTTTATAAACCCCAATAATATTATACACACGTGCAATTCCGGGTTTATAATTCACTCTTTCAAAGAGCGGTAAACTCTCATAATATAGCCTTAGTGCATAGTGCGGATCATCAGTAGCAAGATGAACTGAAGCCATTCTCTCCAGACATCTGGCCTTAAGTAACGACAAATCATGCGAATCCGCAATCTTCAATGCAGTACTATATTTTTCAAGGGCCCCGCGATATTGATTATTGTGGTACAAACTGTTCCCTCTTATGAACAGAACTTCAGCCAACCCCTTTTCATAGTTTTGATCCTTAGCTATTTTTTCAGCCTGATCCAGTAAATAATGGAGTGTATCATGATTATCGGCTTCATAATGATGAGCTTGTGATAAATAATGATTGAAAAGGCTGGTATCATTTGGATCCAGGGGATTTGATCTTTCCAATAATTCCTTAGAAGAGTTATTGTTGCAGGATTGCAAAAAAAGATAAAAAAGAAATAGAATGATAGTCTTTCCTGTTGCTTTCAAAGGTTAATACATTTTTCTTTGAAATGACAAAGATACAAAGGCTACCCAAAAATTAAACAGATTTTTGGGTAAGGATATAAAGAATATTCTATCTTAAATTCATTCATTATGTTTACTTCATTATTTGCATTTTTTTCAGTTTTCACCCGGCCTTTTATTCTCTGTTTGCGATATTGTGAGAGCTCATAAATTGATATTACCGCTATTAATCCAAGGTTTTATCTTTCCAGATCAATTGCAACATGATAATGAATTGGTGTCTCCTTTTACTGGTTTTAAATAAGCACTCCTTACTTGACTTCACTCAAAAAAATTTTACTTTTACAGCCATCTGGATAATTTTTGAATTTGGAAAACCCGTTCGAATGATCCGAAAGACGAGAGGCTTTAAAATTGTAAATCGCATCAGGAAAAAGACATTGTTATTATTGCTTTTTCCCCTGATAACATCCATAGCTAGCGGTCAGGAGAAGGAAGACTTCCAGCCGAAATCGATTCACGCTGGTGTACTGCCAGCCACCCCGATTATCGACGGCATACCCGACAGGGATATCTGGAACGCCTTACCCCTCGCTACTGATTTTGTACAGTATGATCCTTACAACGGTCAAAGCCCGACCTATGAAACGGAGATCCGCTTCGGGTATGATGAAACCGGCCTTTATGTGGGTGCTTTTTTGTATGATGATCATCCAGATAGTATTTTCACCGAGATCGGCAGACGTGATCAGGTGGATGAACTGAATACCGATTACCTTTCGGTTGACATCCTGCCTTACAACGATGGCCTCACCATGTTTGAGTTCAAGATCACACCAACGGGCTTGCAAAGTGATAATAAATACTCAGCCACCGGGAAGGAATCCTCCTGGGATGCAGTGTGGCAAAGTGCGGCATCCATAACCGATTCAGGCTGGGTGGCCGAATTTTTCATTCCCTATTCAGCACTTCGCTTCCCGAAAACCGATGTGCAAACATGGGGCATCAATATGTGGCGCCGTTTTGCCCGCCATTCAGAAATGTCGACCTGGACCTGGGTACCCAACGATCAGGGTGAAATTTTTACCTTTTACGGCACCCTGGTTGGTATGGAAAATATCAAACCACCAATCCGCCTCTCGCTGACCCCTTACCTGGGTGGTTACCTTGAAAAACAACCCGGCGAAGCGCAATGGAACAGTTTTGTGCGCGGCGGGATGGACCTGAAATATGGCATCAGCCAGGCATTTACACTCGACATGGAATTGGTGCCGGATTTCGGACAGGTGCAGTCGGATGACATTGTCCTGAACCTCTCTCCCTATGAGATCCGTTATGAAGACCAGCGCCAGTTTTTTACGGAAGGAACCGAACTATTTGAAAAGTGTGACATTTTCTATTCCCGCCGTGTGGGTGCCGAACCCAAAGGATTCGAATCGGTGTACGACAGTTTGAAAGCAAATGAAAAGGTCAGTAAAAATCCTGATATCACACAGGTTATCAATGCTACCAAAGTCAGCGGCCGTAACCGTAACGGACTGGGCATCGGTGTTTTCAACGGCATCACCACCAACACCTGGACCGAAGTTAAGGATACGCTTAATGGCGATACCCGCCGAATTGCTACCCAACCCTTTACAAATTATAATGTGCTGGTTTTTGATCAAAACCTCAAAAACCGTTCGTATATCACCCTGATCAACACCAACTACTGGACACCGAAATGGGATTATATGGCCAATGTTACCGGAACCGAAACCAAACTGCTGAACCATGACAATACTTTTGGTTTTAAAGGGATGCTCAATGTGAGCCAGATCATGGATGGAACCGCTAGTGCTGACCTCGGGTACACTACTTTTCTGAACATTTACCGACCGGGAGGTACCTGGCGCTACAGCCTTTCAACAACTATTCTTGACGACAATTACGATCCCAACGACATGGGCTTCCTGCAGCGCAACAACGAAGTAAGTAATTATGGGGCACTCTCATATAACATCACCTACCCGGTGTGGAGAATCCTCCGCTCCCGGACGCAACTTGAAGCCAAACATTATGCTTTGTATAAGCCTTTTGAGCTGATGTTCGTGGATGTGGAGATCAACAATTCCACCACCTTCCGCAATTTCTGGCAGTATTATGCTGAAATCGCCTATCGTCCCACCGGAAATTACGATTATTACGAACCCCGCGTGGACGGTTGGTATTTCTATCAACCTCCCTCCTGGGATGGTGAGCTGGGCGTTACGACCGATTCAAAGAAAAGGTTTGCGGCAGAAATGGAATGGGGATTTTTTGTTTACAACGAAACCGACCGGCAGCAATACTGGTTTGCATTTGAACCCCGGTACCGGGTTTCGGACAGGCTCACTTTTTCATGGGCAACCGATCTCAGTATGCAAAACAATGATTATGGCTGGGTGGATACGGAATATGATGCGCAACAAAATCCAACCATCTATTTTGGCCGCCGGGATGTGCTGGCCATCGACAATGTGTTTTCAACGCGCTATATTTTCACCACCGATCTTTCGCTGAACCTTCGCGCGCGACATTACTGGTCGCGGGTGGATTATTTCGACTACTATACACTTCAGCCTGATGGCAATCTGCTACCCTCCGATTTTATGCATGATATCGACATCGATTTTAATGCCTTCAACCTCGACCTGCAATTTTTGTGGTTTTTTGCTCCGGGAAGTCAGATGAGCCTGGTCTGGAAAAACAACATCCTCACCCTGGGCGACACCCCTTCAGGGAATTATTTCGATGCCTTCAGGAATACCATCGATTCTCCTCAAACAAATTCACTTTCGTTGAGGATACTTTATTATTTGGATTATGCTGTTATTAAGCAGGCTTTTCGCAAGAAAAGTAATTAGTTAATGTGTAGGATCAGGATTGCTCAATCTCCAACCCCTCATGCGCCAGCTCAAGGGTTTCAATGGCCACCTCATTGCCATCTGACTTTAGATCAGTGCCGGTGATATTTATAGGAAAAGCATTGGCAAGCTTCCACGTGAAAACCGGATTGCCATCCTCATCCAACAATTGAATGACTACGGTTTCCCTTTTGATGACATTCATTTTTACCTGGGTGTACCAATCAAATATTTTCGAATCATCTTTAAACATTCCTTTTTTCAAGGTAACGTTTGAAGTCTTTTTTAAGCCTGGCATTTTTACTGTGGAGAACTGCGGGCTATTTCCTGCCCGGTATTCAATCAAATCTGTTTCAGCGTCTAAACCGCTTACCTCCTGGAAACTTATTTCCGATCCGCCGATTTGAACTGAAAAATGAAATTTGGGTACGGGCCAGGGTGCTTCTTGCTTATCGCCTGCCATGGTTGTTTGATTTAAGTTGAACTTGAATTAATTTGATATCAAACAAATGAAGATTGAATCGTGTTCAGTAGTAAATAACAGGAATATACTATGCATTCATTGAGAACTTCTACAAAATAATTAGCCGGAAAGAAATTAAAAAATAATCAAGATGTCATTCAACCCTGCTGTTTCTTTAATTTTTCAATATCCGCTTCCAGTTCTTTCAGGCTTTCATTTTTTTCCAGCGTTTTTTGTTGACTTTGATATTTTTCATATTCTGCACCAGATTTCTTTAAAGCCATTTCATGATTGATCTTTCCTGCATGGGTAAGCAATTCCCTGCCGTTTAATTGCAAAATGGTATCCAACCTCTCAATCCAGTCTTTCATGTACATGGGAGTGCGTTGTTGTGCCATGGTTTCGGCAAAAGCAAGATATTGTTCGACCAATAAACCGAGTAATTTAATCTCATCTTCATTCAGGTAGTTTTTCGCGATGCTCACATCCGATTTTTTAATGGACACGTTTCCTTTCCTATCATAGGATTGCATCCCCATCAATGGAAGGGAAGCATCGGCCCTTCGATATACCAATTCAGCAGCAGTTTGTTGACTGATAGCCCATAGAAGCTTGTTTTGCACTACTTTGAAAAACTGTATTGTTTTCTCATCTTTAGGGTCATAATCGATGCTGGTGGTATAAATGTCTTTGATCTTTTGATAAAAGAAGCGTTCCGAAAGCCGTATTTCCCGGATGCGATCCTGCAACTCGGTAAAATAGTTCATGGAACTGCCCAACTTAAAACGGTCAACGTTCAGCGTAAAACCCTTGATGATGTACTCTCTCAGCCGTTGGGTTGCCCAGATACGAAACTGAGTGCCCCGGGATGATTTAACACGGTAGCCTACAGAAATGATTACATCGAGGTTATAATGATCAATATCCCGCTCTACTACTCTATCACCCTCTTTCCGAACTTGTCGGAAATTCCGACAAGTTCGATTTTGTTCCAGTTCGCCCTCGTCAAATACATTCCCAATATGTTCGGTTATGGTGCTTCTGCCTTTACCAAATAAAGTAGCCATTTGGTCTTGCGACAGCCACACAGTTTCATCTTCCAGGTGAACATCAATTTTTATATCGCCTGCATCATTTTGGTATAGGAGTATTTCGCTGTTCATTTTCTATTTAATCTTTTCGTTCAAATTTCGGTTTCCACCAAATGATAATAGAAAATCTTTTGTTTCAAAAGTAGTAAACTTCTGTTTTCCATCTTTGATATTCATGAAGCATATCTATGATTTTTGAAGAAACAATATCAAACTTATGGGAGCAGTCCGATCGAAACTAAAATTAATGCCCATGAACAAAAAAATGTCCGCCGACATTTTGAAAATGTTCTCCATGATTTGACCAAATCATCAGCATCATTTATAGCCTTTAAAAAGTGCTTTAAAATTCTTGCTATCTTGGTCGTTTAAATAACCTTTATTCCATTTTCATGAAAAATCATAAACAAGGGCTCTACACCGTTTTGACCAAACACCTCAAAGCAAACAACTTCATTTACAAACAGGATTTCAATCATTGGTGCAGGCAGCATGAAACCTATCCCGGCGAAGCCGACTGGTTTATTGATGCGGTGAAACAATCGGATTATGTTACCCTGATAAAACCCGGCAACGGCAAAGCCGACTATTATGTACTCTCCATGCGGGCCTACCTGAATTTTACGCAGGAGGAGAATATTAAATCGTCATCTAGAATGGCGAGGTGGGCAATTGGGATTGCGGTGGCGTCGTTGGTGGTTGCAATATTTTCGTTAGTTGCAATCTTTATTGACTTTTAAAAAGTCATTTATCCTTTTTTTAAAATAGTTTGAAGATATTTTAAATATTCTTTATGATGACTCAAAGTATAATCATCATGCCGAAATAAAGGAATCAGCGACCGACCCAACAGGTTCTTTTCTACCGGAATGGGGATTTCTGTTTCCAAACTGTAAAGTGATTGTGCGGTTTGTACCTTTTCGCCATCTTTTAAAAGTGCCTTGTAAATATCATAAGCCGTAATAAATACAGGCAAGTTTTTACTGTTTTTGATTTTGGATAACTGCTTTTTCAACTCCGGTACATGTTGTCTGGCAGCAGTTACAAAGTTCTTGTTTTTACTTGTTTCGTGACCCTGATAGCCAGTCATCAGGTTGTCAATATAAATATCCTCGAGGTGCAAGCCGAGCAGGTTCAGGTTCTCAAGGATACCTTGAAAATACCTTGGGTCCTGCCCTATCCCGAAAGCATAATGAAGATTCACCTGCTTTCCATGATCAGAATAATTTGTCGGATCAGCGCCGAGGACGATGGCTCTGATGTTGGATTTGTTGAAGTAGAAAGGTTTGGGTTCCATATTATCTCTGTTTTTTGTAATTGTTCCTTTTATTGCTGGGCTTCTTGTTTGAAACGATAGGAATACCTCTGTTTGCCAATATGTTTTCGATCATTTCCAGGGATATATCAAACTGAAGCGAAAGATCTTCAAGGGTAATTCCTTTCATGTATCTTTCAACCAGTGTGTCAATTTTATGTTGGGGAATATGGAAATCAATGTCCTTATCAACCTCAATAAGATAATCCCTGTAATTAATTAACACTTCAATCAATTCGTTCAATACAAATGGATTTATTTTGATCTCATGCTCAGATAAAGAATCTCCAAATCCTCTGATTGATTGTTTCAGATTTATATAATACTTGCCAGACTTGTGCTTTACCAGGTCAGCAAGGTATGAGCTTTTTTCAGACTCAAACAGGTTTGTTTTTATGATTTCTTCCATGGCTTTTTAAATATTGTAAAAACACCCTTCTAGTTTCCATTCAAAGTCTCCATGATCTCCTTAAAACTATTCAACCCTGATTCAAGATTCTCGATGATCTCATTGGCCAGCACATCCGGGTCGGGTAAGTTTTCAAGGTCAGTCAGGCTTTTGTCTTTAAGCCAGAAAATATCGAGGTTGGTTTTATCGCGTTCGAGAATTTCTTTGTAGGTGAATTTCCGCCATCGGCCTTCCGTGTTTTCGGCTGACCAGGTTTCCTTGCGTTTGTGCCGGTTACCGGGATTGTAAAGTTTTACAAATTCTTCCAGGTCGTTTGTGGTTAGCGGTTTTTTCTTCAATGTGTGATGAATGTTCGTCCGGTAATCATAAAACCACACTTCTTTTGTTTGTGCTTCTTTGCTTGCCGCTTTGTTATCGAAAAACAGCACATTGGCTTTTACTCCGTGGGCATAAAACACCCCGGTGGGGAGCCGTAGAATGGTGTGGAGATCGGCTGTTTTCATCAGTTGTTTGCGCACCTCCTCACCTGCGCCTCCTTCAAACAAAACATTGTCAGGGAGCACCACCGCAGCCTGACCTGTTACTTTAAGCATGGATTTGATATGCTGGAGAAAGTTCAGTTGTTTGTTGGAAGTGGTTTCCCAGAAATCCTGCCGGTTATATCTCAGGTCTTCCTTTTCAGCTTCGCCTTCTTCATTGGTGACGGTGTAGCTGCTCTTTTTACCAAAAGGCGGATTGGCCAGCACATAATCAAAACGTTCGCCACTGTCGGCTGCCAGGGCATCGCTGGTAGAGATGGTTGTGTCGCCGTCAATTTCACCAATATTGTGCAGGTACATGTTCATGAGACATAACCGACGCGTATTGGCTACGATCTCATTTCCGTGAAAAGTTTTGCTTTTCAAAAACGCTTTCTCTTCCTGATCCAGGGAATGGTTTCCGGCAATCCAATCGTAAGAAGCCAGGAAAAACCCACCGGTTCCGCAGGCCGGATCGGCGATGGTTTTTAAGGGTTTGGGCTGTATGCAGGCCACCATGGTTTTGATCAGTGCACGGGGTGTAAAATACTGCCCGGCTCCCGATTTGGTATCTTCGGCATTTTTTTCCAGCAGGCCTTCGTAAATTTTTCCTTTGATGTCGGCACCCATCAACGACCACTGTTCCTGTTCGATCATGTTAATCACCTTGAGCAACTTGGACGGGTCCTGTATCTTGTTCTGACTCTTGGTAAAGATCTGGCCCAGCATCCCTTTCTCGGTTCCGAGGCTGCGCAACATTTGTGCGTAAAAAGCTTCCAGTTCGGCGCCCCGTTTACCAATGAGCGTTTGCCAGTTGCAAAGTTCACCTCCTTTGATCTCTTTATCCTCCACATCTTTCAGGCGGGGGAATGCCAGGTTTTTATTGTAAGGTGGTTTATTAAGCTCGTCGGCCATTTTCAGGAAAAGCAGGTAGGTGATCTGCTCGAGGTAATCGCCATAACTCACGCCATCATCGCGAAGTACGTTGGCGAGATTCCAGATTTTTGATATGATTGTTGAATCGGTCATATTAAATGTTCATTACATTTCTAAAGTTTATCCATTCATTTTGAGATATTGCAGGGGGATTTTGTGTGCCAGGAATTCTACCAAAAATATTTTGCATCATTACATGTGTTATTATTGGTGGATTATTAATGTTTAAGGAATCATTCCAAACTTTTGTAATAACTATTTGAGGGTGGTCTTTTGCTCTACCAATATATCCTTTATTCCATAAGGATACAATCTGTTGAGGTGTAAAATCTTTGTGCTGGAAACCACATTTACCATGTGTTAGATTTAATGGGTTAGGTGAAGTTTGGTGACAAAATATATTTTGGGAAATTGGAATTTGCTTTGTTTGATAAAAAGGTACTGCAGCAAGATGATCATTGGCAATTTCAATAACTTCAAGAATTCCAATAAATTTCCAATGTGAATATGAAAGCCCATAAAATCCACTTCTGGTTATATAAATTACCAGATCGCCAATATTTAGACGTGGAACTAATTTACCAGGTCTGCATAATTGAGTTATTGCGGGAAATGGATTCTGAAAATCAGGTTCACGCCTGCATGAGCCATCAACAAATAATGGTAAATTGTTATT